>Ga0123354_10000626_pt1 | contig 37048 bp, 34 predicted proteins | sample TergutLab28metaG_2_FD_97872 | JGI IMG/M metagenome (GOLD analysis project Ga0123354, IMG submission 97872) | Labiotermes labralis P4 segment gut microbial communities from Petit-Saut dam, French Guiana - Lab288 P4 | ecosystem: Host-associated > Arthropoda: Insects > Digestive system > Gut ... | reverse complement strand
GGGAGCAGAATATCTGCCGATATATATGGGTCCACCTTTAAAACTTCAGCTGGAATATTATCTGCTCCTGCAGCTTTCCCATTCTTCATTGCTTTTATGGCATTAACAATTTCTCTCTTCAAAGGAGGTCTAACACTTATAGGGAGCTTTGTCGGTATATTTACCAGTTCCTCTCTTTCCTTACGAGCGGAGGAAGAGTTAAGTATTTCTTCCATATACTCTTTCCACCTATGGATTTGGCCTTCTATAGATGTAATAGGTTTACCTTCTTTGTCTCTTATCGGGACTATGTTTGGCTGTACATTTTTTGTTAACCATCTCATGGCAATGAACACACCTTTTGTATTCCCTTGGTTTGTGGCTTCTTAAGCTTCATTCGCAATCTTATCCACATAAGCTCGGTCATCTTTCCTGACGTTTCTCTTTATCTCCTTACTCAGGGTTGCATATTCTTTTTCCAACTCCTTGCCTTTCCTGGTTTGTGCATATGTTGCACACAACTTACCCTTTGTTTGTTTCCTTCTCTTTATCATCTTCCAAGTGCTGTCAGATATCCAATCTTTTCTTGTATTGTCTTCCTGCCCCAGTGTGTTTTTGCCGATGTGTTGGAAGGTGGTCTTTATTCTTTCCCACTTTTCTTCTACTCCCTCATGTATCTCATATGAACCCACGGAAGTGGTCAGGCTAATTAAAGTAATTAAGGTTTGTGTTAAACATTTTGTCTGATGAAGTTCCTGTTCACAATGGTCTGAGACCAAGTGACTGAAACTGAAAGGTAAATGTGGACTTCTATTCGATGCTAATGATGTTGATCTACCAGGCCAAAGAATAAATATGATAAATAAAAATACAAAATTTCTATTGTGCACTTTAAACACAAAGACCACCGGGTATATATACTCTTGTTTTGTCACCATTATATAAGAGGGGAAAGAACTCAAACTGTAATAAAGTTCAAACAACTGGGAACAATAGAAACATGTCACAACTGCATACACAAGGTATTTAAAAGCATACTAAATTCATAGAATTTGTGCAACCATTCATTTCAGAACCTTTTTCCTTCCTGTCAGCTACCTAAATACGTAGATTATAATATATACAGCTATAATTTACCCATAATTATGCATTGGTATGAAGCTATGTCTCCCTAATTAGGGGAAGAATACAGGCTGTGAGTGTTTAATAATGGGGTTCTGAGGAGATTTAACAACACGAAGTGACAGGGAATTGGACAAAACTATACAATGAAATCTTCATAATCTGTATTCTTGACTCAATATTTTTTGGATGGCGAGGCCCACCTAGCCTCCCACACATTGGGTACTGGATCTCTTTCCTGGGCATAAAGAAGCTAGGGTGTGGCACTGGACACCCAGCCCTTCTAGCACCAAGGTCACATATGGGTAGAGCTGTACTTCCACCTCCAATTCATGCCTCTATAAAAAAAATTTGTTCATTGATTTTTATCTTTACCTAATTAAAAATGAATAGGTCGGAGAGTGTGCATGGGCTATGCAAGAAATGCAAAGGAATTCTGAAAAGAAGAGACCACTTGGAAGACCTATGCATACACTGGTGGACAATGTCAACACACATCTTAGAGAATGGTTGGGAGCTGTTACACATCGAGTTAATAAACCTTGAGGTTCTACGAAAAGTGAGATTTCATCTGCTAGCCAAGCTACTATCAGTTTCTCAAAAAAGTATACTGCTGCTGCTGCTGCTGTATGGAATGATTCAGTTTGGTAATTTGTAGGTTCCCGTGACACACGATTCATGTCCATTCATTATTTGTAGGTTCATATGCTGCCCACGCGGTATTACCCTCAGAGGTATAAATATATGTTTATGAATTGTAAACATGTAAGAAAAATAATATTCATTTTTATGTGCCACATACTTGTGCAGTTATGTCCCACCCTTCTTCCAGGCAGATCATAACAGAAGAACCTTGGACATCCAACAGATCCACAACAGCTCCAGCCAACTGCATGATATTCTGAAGTTGCTGCAGCCATTCTGAACTCTCTATCAGCCTGCACACATACACACACAAATACAACATGTCTGAGTAACTGAATAACAATAGCTGTTAGTACTTGTGAGACATCAGAAAACCACATCTGTACCAGTTTCAAGAATCCATCATCATCTGCCTTTAAACATGAATACTCTCATTCACAAGTGAACTTAGTAAAACCACTTGATACAACTATATGCATACACATTGAATTTTAGAATTAGAAACCCTAGGCTTTCATGCTGGATTCCATTCTGTTTGATCATGTGTTTTGTTTCAAGTAATGTTGCATCTTCTGCTTCTATTAAGAGTTTTGGTGTGTAAAGTGTCCTCCCAAAATGACTCCTTAAATTTAGTCCATAATGCATGTGGGTGTCTTGAAGGGAAAAATACAAAAAATGGTAGAATGTCTTTAGCCTGGCAACTGAACTGACACTTGAGGAAAGTAGTCCCAAGTCTGGAAGTTCCAATGTCATTACCTCCAGTGCACATTGTGATTCTGTGACTTCATTTTGGATTATCAGGACCTTACTGAGACCACTGAGCTATTATAATGGCTTCAGATGATCAAAAGATGCATAAACGAGGTACTGCAGGCAATAGGACACATGTAACTTTAACAATTCCTCAAAAACTTGAAAATCAGTGGCACCGAAAGTGGTGAAAGCTGAAGAGACATTACGGCTTCATACACGTGGATCACAACTATCTATGATATAAAGAAATGGAAGGATTACTATTGTTTATGGCATCCAGTAAAATTGTGAATGACCTTTTCAAGTGACAGACACTGAAAAAGCCTGAATTAGTGCAACTGGACAAGGTGTTGTGTAGATGGTTTACATCAATGCGTTCCAAAGGAATGGCTGTGACTGGGCCTATAATGTTTGAAAAAGATCGAACTTTTTACGATAAAATTACAAGTGAAATAACTGACAAGTGAACATTCTTTGAGAGCAGTAAAAAGAAGTCCCTGTAGGAACTTAGGTCAGCACAGGGGTTGTCTGATAATCTGGCAACTCTCTGGTCTGGTGGGTGTTGGATTAGAGGAATTCTAGCACAAACATATCTCAGTTGGTGAGGCATTTCAAAGACTGATGCTTCTTGAAAACACTTCTCCCATTCATAATTTTGGACAATAAATTTAATCATCTTGCAATTTCTCTGGATGTTGAGAAAATACAGCAATTTATTGTTATGAAGTTATGAGATTTTGCTGCTGTCATATGAAGATGTATGCCTGCATATTATCTTTCTTAATTCAAATGGCATCTGTGTTTCTCATTCCCCTTCTGTACAAATGTCTTCAACATACAGTACCATCTCATTTTAATAAACACAAGAATAATGGAACTTCAGCACAATGAAATTTTTTGTTCTGGTCCTCACCAATTTACTATATACTTTTAAGTAAAAATGTGTCACTTGAGTGAATACCAATGTAACAAAAATATCAGTTTAATGCAATAAAAATCCATCCTGCTACAAAAGAAATAAAGTCAGTTAACAATCAATTTGTATGCATAGCCCTTGATTTATGCCAATCTGTTTCAGGCCCTTTTGCTATAATGACCCTTGTCAATTTATACCACTTCTTATTTTATGCCCTCTCATTTTTGGTTTAACTGCCTGTGGCTGCACTTACATTTGGATACTGCCAACAGTGTACGAAACTCACGCCACAGAATAAACTGTGTGCTCACTACAAAATGTGTTAGTCATTGTGCCCTTCCCATTTACTTCAAACTAAAGACAGAAGTTTAGACCATGTGGTTTGCTATTTGCTGTTATTTAACAGTCTTTCTTTTGTTGTACCTACAAACACGACAGTGACACAGCTGACACAGTGTTGAATAATTGCAGCAATAATATAATGGTAGTAATATATATGATCTGGGAGTAATAAAGTGACTGATTACTCAGAGCTATGTATGTGAGTATTCAATCATACATGGCAGCAATATGGAAAATGTACCACCAGTGACAAGCAAAGACAGTATGAGCTAGGCACCAACAAAAAAAGCTGAGATGACAATGAAAAACAGAACACCTAACCTAACCATCATCACACCGACCCATATGAAACTAGCACAACTAAAACCCTAAGCAACTTGCAGGAAGAATCTCAGTGGTGGTATTAGAGTGATTTGAGGTGTGAAGTCCATGGGAGTGAATTTAATCACTGATGATAGTAATGATATGGAACATGTACAAACCGTGACAAGGGTACACAAGTTGTTTACAAATACTTTTCAATTTACATAGGTTGGAAAGTGATATGTGAATGGTTTATTTCTACATTAATGTCAGAAACACAATAATATGTACATGCATATATACCATGTATGAACATACTGTCAGTCATATCATTGCCTCAAACCCCGACCTATTCCATTATTTCTTATGGGTATATTATTTTTTAGTTACATCTTTCTGATTCATGCCCACTTTCTCAGGGATGTAATTAGGGCATAAAATGAGGGCTATATGTCAAATGAAATATCTGAAAAATGCAGCGTATGGTTTATGAACCTACCACTTCATGTTCAAGACAACAGACAAAGAAAAGAGAATGGAGTTATGAAGGTATGTAAAGGTATGCTCATTATGAAGAACTACAACAACACACAATGGTCATGGCCATGGCAATTTGTAGGAGAAATCCTATGACTACTAAACTCTACTATAAAATCCCATTTCTTGTCTCCACTGAACTCAAGAGTGCCAGCCAAGCAATGCAATTTACACTGGTAACACAACACAGTGGCATTTAAGGCATATTTATATTGAACAGTCACAAAACTTCAGCTGCATGACTAAAACCGAAAACAGAAACAGTGTTCCCACATGCTCAACTGGTAAACATTTTGATTAGACTGAAGCAGATAAAGTTCATTTACATTAGCTGATGTGAGTTGAATGATGATATATTTCAGTGCAATCAACATGGAAGCATTTCCATTCAACTGAAACAGAGAGGATCTCCTTTCTCTGGATTCAATGGTTGCTGCATGAATAAATCATATAAATTAAAATCCATGCTTACTCACTGCTTAAATGTGCAGTGTGACCTCACAGTGGGATTGCCATATCCTATTATAATTTGGCTGCACTCAATGATATGTTATTGTCATACAAATTCTGATTACTGTACAGTATGACAATATTACAACCAAGTTCTCACACCAGCAAGTGTTGCGAAACAGTATGCCAAATCATGCCCACACATTTTTGTCATAGCAAGAGGACTTGTCCCCCATATTTCCACAGCTGCCAGCACCACAAAGCTGAGTTAATAACTGTATCTGCCTCGTTGATTAAACTGCTCAGAGCACCAAGGTTATGTAGCATCTTTGGTTAGGAGTGAAGTGGGAGGAATGTGTGCACATTGCAGATTGGGGATGATCAGATATAAAATCACTGGCATCATTGCAATGTAAGACACTGTAGCATTCAGTAGCAAGGTCTTTCAAAATCATTGCAATCCACATGTTATATTTTGTTATCATTTATTGTTTCCATTAGTGTTCATTTCTTAGTTTTATTTTGTGTGTGGTGAATTACTGAGGAGAAAAAGACGCACAATAATTCTTTTACATAATAACAAAAAATTCCTGAAGAGCTATAGATATGTGATATCACAAGAAAATACTGAACCAGCTCAATAAGACTGTCTATGTTTGTAGATGAGAGAGTGATGATCAAGTCTAGTCTAGTCCAGAACTTCACTTTGTCAGAAACTGCCAGCAAAATTTGAGGAGAATCTGCTTGCTCTTCAGCAACATGTGCTTGGACTTTGCAAAATGAATGAATACATTCTGAGCCAAATGGGAAGCACAAAAGAAACTCCAGTGTGCTGAGACATACCAAAAAATTATAATGCCAATAACAATGGGGTAAAATATGTGATGAAACGATCATGCAATGAAAAGACGCAAGTACCCATCATGCTGGCAGTATTAGGAGGTAGCAAGTTAAGTCCCAGTATGATTCTAAATTGCAAAACAAAGCCAAAGGAGGAAGCTGCCTTGAGGAATCATTGTCAGATATTTGTAACATATTGGTTTGCAGTGGTCTGGACTAGAAGGCTATGGGTGCTCCTACAAAAATAGGGAGCATTGGTGTCGGATGTTTGTATTGTTTAGCACAAGAAATAAATGCCACAAACAGTACTGTGAACATGAACCTTGGGGTTACTCATGATGAAGACCTCACAACTGCAGTGTTAGAAGTGGTGAACAAGCTGTTCATAGACAAACTAACGCAATCACATGGTGAGTGGCTCTTGGGAGAGGAACAAGCTATGATCCCAGCTAGAAGACTCAAAAAGTCCAGTATGAGTTTTCTTTGTCAACATATCATCACAACATAGCAGGGCATCTCACCCAAAGTAACTGTAAAGTGGTTTAAAAGTGGTGTTTATCCATTGTCTAAAGACAATATGTGGTGGAATGACAACGAATAGGTTGGGAAAGGTATTAGTAAAAGAAGATGGTGTATGTTACAGAATAGTAACTGATGCAGAAACAGACCATATCCTCTAAATCACTTATTAGCTTACCCCCTCTGATGTTCAGCAAATGTCTGGGTATTTTTCAAAATTTTTTATCATATAATCACTTCCACTTCACTTAAGTTTTAGTTTTAGTAACCTTTCCTCCAGTAAGACAGAATGTGACTTTCCTGTAAATTCCTATAAATTAACACATTCTAAGTACATGTGATCACTCACTTATGGAAGCTCTGCTCAGGCTCAGGATTTGGAGAACTTGGGATACACGCGCGCATCAGCTTCTTGAATGCTGCCTTTGTGTGTCGCACATCATAATATTCTACCGGAATGAAATCTGTCTTTGGTGCAGATTCTGCCTTCACACCCTGAAGAATCAAATAAAGCAAAATATAACAAGAACTTTGTTAAGGAGTCACATGTATAAAGTACAAGCTGATCAAAAAGCTAAGCAAATCAAGATATAGATGGTTGAACACAACACTGTAACACATTAATGACTGTTGATAGGGACCTCCTCCTTTCTTGTAACAAAAGTTTACCCTACATCAATTACCCTCAAATACAATATGTCTCACAAATGCAATAAATCTGTTGGTACATTTAGATTTAAAGTTTTCATAGCAGTGAAGCCTGATACTATGATGTGGGTTATGACACCATGTAGAAGGTTATGTCTGTTTTGGAGAAACATACTACGTCATCACACACCCTGAAAACTATGGCACAACGTTCGTCCAAAAACTGTGACAATGTAACACACTAAATGGTGCTACAACCCAGAAAACCTCAATAAACTATATTACTATAAATTTATTTGGAACTAGCAGCCTATATAAAACCAATGCTTGTAACAGTGTTCAACATTCTTCTCATAAATAAATTAGAATATTGCAATTACACCAACAAAACAAAACTGCATGCATGAAGAAATTAATGGAACATTCAATGTGACAAATGCTAAGGAACATTCAGTCCAGAATCCAGTGCCTTCATGTCTACTATCTAAGGACAGCCAGATTAAAAAGCAATGTCAATTTGCCTGCTGTTTTTGTGCATGTGAAATTTATCACATTAAGAGAACATAAGTGAAGGGTGTTGGAAAACAGGGTCTTGAAGAAGACATTTTGGTGTAAGAGGGAGAAAGGAATGGGAGACTGGAGAAAACTGCATAATGAGTACTGTCCTGACTTACACTCCTCACCAAACATTATTACTTACTTACTTACTCCACGGAGCAGAGACCCTCTTGCAAAGCTAACCAGTTTTCAGATAGTCAAGAAATTCCCCACATTTTATGAAGCCCAAAGGTTCATTGCCTCATTCACAAGACCCCACCACCAGTCCCTATTCTCAGCCAGATCAATCCACTCCATGCCCCCCACCCCACATCCTGAAGATCCTTTTTAATATTATCTTCCCATCTAAGCTTGTGTCTTTCAAGTGGTCTCTTTCACTCAGGTTTCCTGACCACAACCCTATATGCACCTCTCCCCTCCCCCATACCTGCTGTATGCCCCACCCATCTCATTCTTCTTGATTTGATCATCCAAATAATATTTGGTGGGGGCTGCAGATCTTTAAGCTCCTCATTATGTAGTTTTCTCCACTCCCCTGTTACCTCATCCCTCTCAGGCCCAAATACCCTCAATGTAAGCGACCAAGTTTCATGCCTATACAGAACAACAGGCAAAATTATAGTTCTGTATACTTTCATCTTTATATTTTTGGATAGCAAACTGACACACAAGATTCTGCATAAGATGATATCAAGTATTCCCTGACTTCAGTGTGCTCGTAATTTCTTCCTGAACAGAATTTTGATTTATTAGGGTTGTTCCAAATTATATGAACTGTTCCACCCTTTTGAAGGAACTACTATCAATTTTAATATTGTAATTTCGTCCTACATTCTGATCTCAAGACATGACCATGTACTTAGTTTTATCAGCACTTACTTCTAGTCCAATTTCTTTACGAGCAACTACTCAAGCTTCTGTGTTTTTCTTTATAATATGTATTGTAGCCGACCATTTTTTATATATTTGTTTCTTAGGTTTGCTGGTGTCATTTATGGACAGTTCATAGCTGTATGTTTTGGGTTTAATCTGTCAACGTACATTCAGAACCACTGGTGATGGGTAGGAGGGGAGAGATTTAAATGGCAGAATGTTTGGAGGCAGTTAACGGACACTAGCAGTCCAGTGCGAAAGCAGTCACATATGAGTGTGGTGTAAGAGGGAGTACACAGAAGTAACTGTGTCAGTTTCCTACAAATGATCTAGTTGTTTAACTGGATATGGCACTCCATTATTTTTTATCAAGAATAAAATGAATAAATAAAACATAAGTAAAAAAAAAAAAAATCACTAAACCTATATGTGATTCGGTGAACCACACCCGTCCCCTGGTAAAAGGTTCTCCTACCAGCCTGAGCACGTTGGGACAACAAAGTTACTATGGGTGATCATGTAGGGTAAGCTTCTGCCCAGTACACTAACATCATCAGCATAAAAAGAAGCTGGCATGTACCATTTAATCAAGTCATCCTGGTTCATCTGAATCCTCCTAAAAACTTTAAAGCAAAGCTGAAAAGCAATGGTGATAAAGCATTTCCTTTTTCAAACCATTCTTAACAAGAAACATGTCAGACAAATGTTTGTGTATCTGGACTCTGCTACAGGTTTCATTCAGACACATTTTTATTAGCCTTACTAGTTTCATGGGGATACCAAACTCAATGAGAATATTATAGAAGACCTGCCTCCTATTTGAATCACAAACTTTCTTGAAGTCTATAAATAGCTGATGCACTGCTTCATTGTATTCTTTTCTCAAGTATTTGATGAATGCAAAATATATGATTAGTAGGAGGCCTGTTGCATCGAAATCCCCATAACTTCCTCTGCAAATGGAGTTAAACTTGACAGCATGATGCTGGATAAAGTTTTGTATGTGGTTGGCAAAAGTGATATGCATCTACAATTACTACAATCTGTTTTATCCTCAAGCAATTCATCCTTATTCCAAATAGAATTTAAAAATTTATGGATCTCAGAATGAACTGTCATACTCTCTGCTTTAATCTATACTGCTGGAATCTGATCAGCACCTGGTGATTTGTGTCTTTTCAGCTTTTCAACAGCCATCTCAACCTCAAAGGCTCAGGCACTAGTGGCTCTGCTGTACAGATTTCTGTCTGCCCAACATCATTAAACCCAGGAACATTCAACAGCTGAGAGAAATCGTTCCTCCACCTAGCCAAAATACTGTGGCAGTCTGTAACCAAATCACCCTTCTCACTCTTTACTGTATCAGTTAGTTTTAAATTAATCAATTTTAGCTTTCAGATATTGTCTTTTTGTTCCTAAAATGTCCCCTAGCTTCATGTCTTACATTGTTTATATTACCTACATTGCTGTGGTTTGAATCCTTTAACCACTGCATTTTAGTTTGTTTCCTTTGATCTAAAAATCATGAAGATTCTTCTTCAAACCATGAGTTATGCTGCTTTAATCCACAGAGACCTAATTCTCTTTAGCTGAGGTTTTGATATTCTCTTTAACGTTTTCCCATGCCCTATTTATGTTCTGGATATCATTTAAATTCTTCAAAGCTGCAAACCTGTTTGAGATCTTAAGTGACACTGTTTCCTAACCTCCAGCTCATTTATCTTCCTGAGATTTAATCTTTCCACATCAGACTTCTGCGTTGTTTGTTTACTTACTGCCTATCTTTCCCTAACTTTTGCAACCACCAGATAGTGATTAGTATCACAGTCAGCTCCCCTGAAAAATCATATACACAGAGTACACTCGAACGCCGTCTCCCACCTATCAATATGTGATCAAGCTGGTTGAGTCTTCCCATAACGACAGGTCTAGGTGTGTGTTCACCAAATATTATGAGGGTGATAAAATCAAGGAGGAGGAGATAGATGGGGTAAGTCACACATAATGACAGCAAGAGGAATGCATACAGGGAAACCTAACAGAAAGAGAGTACTTATATTACCTAAGTATAGAAAAGAGAATATTAATATGGACCTTATATACACAGGCTGGTTGGGCATGGACTGGATTAATCTAGCTCAGGAAATGGACAAGTGGCAGGCTGTTGTGCAAAAAGTAATGAACTTCTGGATTCTATAAAATGTTGGGGAATTTCTGCTCTGTAGATTTAGTTATAACAGCTGTAACAGGCTGTACACACAAATGACACAAAGTTAAGGCCAATGCCAGGGTTACCTTCATCTGGGCCTTTTCTCCAAGAATGTAAAGTGCAGCCCTCTGGAAAGTCTGAACACATTCTGTTCCAGAGTCTGAGTCTGCTGAATGCCGGGAATTTCCACGGTGAGGTACAGAGAGCATTGTTAGTGATCCTTGTGAACTTTGGCGGCGATCTTTCAGTGAGCCCCACCTTCCAAAATTTTTAGGGCCCTTCCCTCCACTAGACCGTGGAAACACACTGAAACATGTACAAATTTCACACATCTAAGGTGTGACTGTAAAGTTGCCAGAATGATTTAATTGCAAATATTCCTGTATACTTATAGCTTAATCAGAGGGGTCACCTTCAAAGTGGTCTACATCAACAGCTAGACAATTAGCTCAGCAATGCTAACACTGTTGGAAATATTTATGGAATTTCTCTTTTGGAATAACCTTAAATGTTGCCACAACATATTTCAAAATTTCTTCAATGTCTTGAAGTCTGTGGTCTCTGTCCCTGCAGGGTTGACTTCAATTTTGGAAAGAGCCAAAAGCTATGGAGCCAATGTTACAGAAGGGGACCAGTACACTATTTTGCCATAAAATGATTAACAGTGAGCACTCAGTGAGCTGCAGCACTGTCAATAGGGAAAAACCAATTGTCAGACCATGATAAAATGGTTCTGCAAACTTCAGAAACATAACCCAACCAAGTAACAATCCATCCATCCCATAATTCTGTACATAAATGTGCACAATAGTTGATACACAGTAGAGTTTATATGGCTCTGCAAATCTCTGTACTAGAACAGGTTTTTTTTATACATCTTGAATTTTAACCATATACATGCTTCAAGAGAAAAAGATACACATGTAATGTCAATTTCTCTGGGGTATATTGGCAGGGAGTGAAGCTGACCACTCATCTCCATTTAGCATTAAGGGTTAAGATAGTAAAGCTATACCTCTACCCCCTTTATATGCCTTCACTGTGTTCACAGAAACAGCTTTACATTTATGCAAACTAATTAATTTCAATGAAATACAGGACGAACATCATACTTCTTCCACCTTCTCATATTTTTTACATTTATGAATTTGGTAATACTACCATAATGGTTATATCAACCTGTGGGTTTAGAACAATACTAACGCCATTTAACATATAGTCATACACTCCTGAAGTGTGAGGTAATAGATCATCAAAAAACATGCAACTTTACTCAAGTCACTTAAAAATTGTTCTGTAAAATTTAAGAAGGTTGCCCAAAATGTTTTGCAACCTGTCAAAATCAACAGGAAATACATGCAATTTTTGTGTGGTTAGTTCTGAATGTTCTGCTTGCTATTGCAGAGTCGCAGAACAATATGTTTTCTTGTATATGCACAAAGGGTCATCAAAATGGTGTGGTATGGTGGTGATGTGTTGTAAACAACAGGCTGTTATTGAATTTTTTTTGGAAGAGAAGGCTTCAGTAACAAACATTCACATACATTTAAAAAATGTATGTGGTGTCAATGCTGTTGACATAGGCACTGTTATTCACTGGGCTTCACAAAATGCAAGTTCTGAGAACAACCACATGGAGCGCAGTGACATGCATTGCTTGGACTGGCCAACAACAGCAGTCACTCAGGCATGGCTCAACATGGTGATAACTCAGTCAAAATGACCAACTGATTGCAACCAGAAAGCTTGAAAATGAGCTCTTAGCATCCAAGGGAAGTTCAAACAACATTAGTGATGTGTTAGAATATTTAAAATTGTGTTTGTTGGGTTTTGGGAAGCCTGACTGACTATCACAATAATGTGTGACACAAGAGCATTCAGGTTTGCTCTCCCATTATGAGGATGACAGTAAATTTTTCCATCACAGATCATCACTGGAGATAAAATGTGGACCCATCACTGTGAACCGCAGATAATTGAATGACATCACCCAACTTCTCCTTAGAAGAAGATGTTGAAGGCTACCCCTTCAGCAGGAAAAGTTACAGTTACTGTTCTTTGCTATACAGAAGGGGTGATTTTGGTAGTCATTATGGCACATGGTCACACCATTAACTCAGACCTGTAAATTCAAACTCTTAAACTTTAACAACCAAATGGGAAAATTCCATCCCTTTATAGGTATACCTACTTCACCTGAAAGTGAAAACAGTGTCCTGATATGTCACAAGGTTTTTAAAATTTTCTGTATTTGTAACAACGGGCCTCTTATTCTATATATTTAGCAGTTTGTCTGAAATTTACTTATAATTACAATTTCCACTTCTGACGGGTACTTCTTTTCACCAGAATCATTACAATTTTTGCATAAGTCACAAATTATTTATAGAAGTCACAAAGCAGCAGCAGTTGTCATTTCCTTTTCATTTGGATCATATTGTTGTAATGATAGTTATAAAGAGAAAGAATGATGCCATTTATCACAATGAAGGGTTGTTTGTTATGTATATGGGAGATTTTCTTACATCATGTTTCAGTCCAAAAGGACCATCTTCAGCTAATACATACATCAAAATTACTAGGAAGAGTTAATGGGTAATGAGTGGTTTGTATATAAATGACATCTCATTTTTACAATTAATTGGTTTATATTGAAGGGTAATTGGGGTGTGTACAGAAGTTGTTTCCATTGTATATTTTGTGGAAAGTAAAGTTAAAATGAAGATATTGCTCAGACAGCAAATATTCTCTCAACTATTTTCCACAAAATCTACAATATAAACAATATATATACACCCCAATTACCCTTCAATATAAAGTGATTAAATGTAAAAATGAGATCTCATTTATATATACAAACCACACAAAACTCAGGAACTCTTCTTATAGTTTTTGATGTACGTATTACCTGAAGATGGTCCCTTTGGAACAAAACATGCTGTCAACAAACCTCTCACATACATAATAAACAATCTTTAGTTGTGATAAATGGTATCTTTATTTACTTTTATTTTCTCGTTTCTCCAGTTGTCAAGCTTAGAAAACTACGCATGTAAAGTCCCGTCAAAAATGTCTGAACATCTAGCATGAGAACTCTTGTAAAATCCAGTCCCTTGGACTAACTATTACATCAGGAAATGCAACTGACAAATACAAACTCAGGAAAGGCAAGTGTAATGTAACTTTGTTTGTTCCATTTTTCTTGTTTAGTGCCAGTTAAGTCTTTTTAAATGCAATTTGGTGTGATATAACATGAAACATGGGCTGGGACACAATCCCATACTGCAATCTGGACACTTGAACTTTGTTCCTGTTTTTTTGTTGTTACTGGAACACACATAGTACTTCCCCTCTTCCCTCCAAGGGTCAGTGTATGTTCTATCTATGTCTTATGTCAAGTCTCATCAATTGTTTCACTGATGGAATATGTCTTCTCTGGCATGTAGTTTGAAGCTGAGGCACCCATCCTGCCTCTAGTATTAGGTCCCTTTTTAATGCAAGTCTGAACAATCTATGTGAAAATTCTGAACCACAAGAGGCAAGAATGATACAACCGTTCAGAATTTAAAGGCCAAGAAGGCAGAAAATAGCTTATTTGTCTGTTTCCATGTCCATCTACCAATGGGGTACAAGTTTATCATGCAGTCAGATTAGTCCACACACCCCATGTGTCTGTTAGTGTCATGTACTATCACCAGTTTCAGAGCATTCCATGCTCATTACAAAAATTACCATCTGGAGGTGGATGGTACATGTTTGTCAGCATGACTATGCTTCATTTGTCTTTCATACTACTGTTGTCAAGTCACTCCCCACCCTCATCTTTACATCACCCAACTTCAATTTCATTTTCTGTCAAAAATTCCTTGGCATCTTTTTTCAATTCAGTCTGAAAGTATCACAGCAGTTAACTGTCTTAGTATGTAAGTCAACATATAAGGCTGAAGATAAGAAAAAACTGTCCGTGTACAGCGTGTTCAGTCCTTGCAGTACGTCTTGTTACAGTTGCATCTGTAGCTGTCATTGAAAGAGTCACACATTACCTGTCTTGGCCTAAATATACAGTCATATTGTAATTATATAATTCAGAAGCACACACCTTGTAGATTTTTACCCCTAACTGCTTGTGTTTCTTTGGTATATATTGTTTGAAAATGATCCTATCTTTGAAAAGCACAATGATTCCATCAACTGCTAAATGCTTGGTAGGATGGTACCATTTAGCATACAAATCATTCAGCTTGTCAAATACTGTATAGCTCTCATTTTCCAGTCGGTTGTAATTTTCATGTGTGTTGTCAGGTTCATTTTTATTGTCATTAATATACAGAAATCTAACTATATGACAGAATCTGTCATAAAAAACAGTGGAGAACTTATAATGTGGAACAGTAATTTTTCAGTGTGTCCATCTGACTGTGCCTCATCTGTAAAATAATAGCAAAACAAAAAAAACAAATTACCTGAATAGTTACATAAGGCAGTAGGGATTGTCCTTTGTCCAATGCAGTGAAGTAATGGTGATTATACCTGTTTGTTTCTTTCACTAACAGTTGTATAATTTAAAAAAAATTAGAGCATGGAAATGTTAAGTGGTGTGGAGTCTTTAGTAGTATAAGGTGCCTCTTTTTCATTGCAAATCACTAGCACCCCCAGCAAGTCTGTGAACTATGGGTACAGTAAGTCAGTTGTGTGTAACTATGGGTACAGTACGTCAGTTGTGTGTTAACTATGGGTACAGTAAGTCAGTTGTGTGTAACTATGGGTACAGTAAGTCAGTTGTATGTAACTATGGGTACAGTAAGTCAGTTGTGTGTAACTATGGGTAGAGTCAGTTGTGTGTAACTATGGGTACAGTAAGTCAGTTGTGTGTAAGTATGGGTACAGTAAGTCAGTTGTGTGTAACTATGGGTACAGTAAGTCAGTTGTGTGTCAGGTAAGTCAACTCTGTGCAGTTTGTGTCAGTGACATAATCTTTGTCACTAACAGTGTCACTATTGCTCTCAAGAGAAATGTCACCTTCTGTTGAATGTCGGTCAGAGTCGGAGTCCAAAATAATTTCAACATCTCATTTGGAAAGTTTCCACTTTGCAGCCATCCTCACCTGTCACACTTGGAAGTAACTAAACTGTTTACGGATCCAGCCCCCCACATGGTCTAAATTTTCTGCTGTGCCACGAGGTCAGACACAAAAGAATTTGAAGGTCTGAACTGAAGATTAGAACACAGATATAAACACAAAAATACTGAAGATGAAAATTACATATAAGTGAAATTACAATTAAAAAGTAATGAAATAAGACATTTATGGCAGTTACTTGCTACTCATTCTCTGTTACGAATATTTAAAACAAAGTACTTCAAAAGCAGGAAAAGGAAATATTGTATTATGGGAAATAACCAACAAGTGCATATACAGATATGTAGATTTATTATATTATAACCAGCATAGCCTCCTACATGTTTCAGCCACCTACTGTGGCCATCTTCAGGGAGGTGTTCTGTGAAGGAATATTACATAGAACATGAAAAAAAATTTACAAATATAAAATGTTATGTTTTAGGTGAAAGGTTTAAAATCTGTGTTAGAATATGGAATATTGATACAATTATTTGGGTTGAATTGTGTGTTCATATGCTGTGAAAGGTAACACCATCCAAGTGGAGTGTGTACAGTGAGACCTGCAGACACTACACCACCACCTCTGGGAGGTGTGGGAGGTTATGCTGGTTATAATATAATAAATCTACATATCTGTATATGCACTTGTTGGTTATTTCTCATAAGGATTTATCAGTGCATGGTCATGAAACATTTAAAATTGAAATATTTGTGTTTTATCAGAAAGTAAAAATTTGCATTTGGTTCAATTTTGCACTAAACTATTACAGATGTGAATGTTAGGGTTCTTGCACCTACCCTTTCTGTCCTTGACGGTTAGAGAAGGAATTTCAAAACATCTTGTTGTTAAGATCTGACCACTAATAAAAAAAAATCAGAAACATAGTTTCCTTTGCAGGAGGAAGGAAGCAGAATACAATCACTACAGTCAACCCCAAATTTTCCGGTAGATGTGGTGAAGTTACTTCAAATACAATACCAAATTTCTCTAAGGAATGTCTTCAAAACTTTAAATATAAATTTTAATTTAAAACATTGAGAATGATCATAAACTAAAAATTATGACAACAGGTGGAGTGTTTCACAACTTTGGGCACAGGTGGATGGATTCATTCTTAATGACATACTTTTTATTCAAATTTTCTTGCTTTCAAAATGTCTGAAAACAATGCATACTATATACAAATACAGATGTGGCACTTAAACTGAAAAGTACTACATAAGATTTAAATGGCCACACACACACCAAGGGTTATTAAAACCTTGCACAAGCATTTCAGGAGATTTTGGCCTCACAGAAAAGTTGCTGAAATCCTCCTTCCACATGACAACACACCAACCATATACAAGTTTCAACACAGAGAAAGCAATCACAAAACTTGGAAGGACTGTTCTTCCCCACTCACCATACAGCCCGGGTCTAGCTTCCTCAGATTTCCACCTCTTTGAAGCCCTGAAAGATGCATTGTGTGGGAAAAAGCTTGGGAGTGATGATGAGGTTACTGCAGAAGTTAAGAACTGGCTGAGTACAAAATTCGGACTCATAAAAAAAGGAGATACATACTTTTGTCTCTTGCTGGCGAAAAGCTTATGAAATTGACATCAATTATGCAGTAAAAAGAGGTGTGTAATACAGCCATTTAATTATCCTACATGTATTTTCGGAGAATTATATAATAAATTACAATAAAAAAAATTGTGTTGCATTACTTCACTGGCAACCTGCATACAGCACACCTTTAGTAAAATAATTCTTAGACAACTATTTTTCTGTACAATGTATGTCATTGCACCTATATAGAATTCACAAATCATTACTTACCTAAGGGTTCCCATGGCTTTATTGAATGGATTAGCCCTACGAGACACTTCTGGGGTTAACGTGCCAGACCCTTGCACATGATCCTCAGCTGCCAGAAGCAAAGAGTCAATGCTGAGTGTACTGTCAGACATATGCCAAGCTGATCCTTGCCTCAGTGCTGAGAGAGGTGTAGCACATACCAATACCGACAAATAACGTTCCTGCTCCACAGATGATGTGGTTTCTGATGTGGAAACTGCAGAAAAAGTTAAAATTATACAGAAGGTGCCATCAGACTTTGACAATTTCCAGATTACTTTTTTAAGAAACGGGTTTAATGTAAGAAACAATAAAATTATCCATAATCGGGATTAAAATGCCACTTAACATACACTCTTTACATTTTAAAAATTACCATTTGCAATTACTCTCCCCGGTATGCAATGCTTTTTGATGGTCATGTTCATAAATAAACCAAAATTGTTTGAAACAGCTGTTCATCAATGGTTCTAATTTCATCCCCGACAGGCTCTCTTAGTTCTCTAAACATGTGACATTTGTTTGCATACACATCAGTTATACATCAGTTTTAAAGTGTCCCCAAAGTAAGCAGACACAGAGAGGTCGGAAAACCTGGCAGGCAAGGCAGTGTCACTAGAAATACTATATGACCAGTTCAAACAACAATTTTATTTTGTTTATCATACAATTAGCAACACGTTTCAGTCAATATGGCTATCATCAGGCTGTTTACAAGAATAAAAGAAAAACACCCACAACTGTACAGGATCAAGATCTCAAAACCTAACATATATGTGTTATACAAAATATACATAACATACCTGTTTATAAAATTCCATAGATTTGTTTTTTTAAAAAAGCCTGGATCAATGAATATATAAAATAAGCTTAAAGAATGTTTAAGTATAGAGGCAGTGTAGGCATTTCTTGGAGTATAGTTTGTATAAATCTGTTTTTCGTGGCCTCTTGTTTGAATGTATTGGACATATAGTATTTCTGATTATTTAAAACATAACAGGAATGAACTGTCTTAAAACAATATCACTAGAAATGTCCCAGAAACACTGCTCTAAAGCAAGCCACTGATCCACAGGTTGTGTGCTTTGTAGCACCATATTGCTGAAACCAGAGCTTACCGTCAATGTCATTACCAACTACTTCCAATATCAACAGTATTGCTCAGTATCATGCTGAAGTTTCTGTCAGTGCACAGTTGCCTCTTTCAAAGAAGTATGGACAAACATTCCAAAACGTGACATCCTACAACATTCAGTGTAACAGTTTTCCAAATACCTAAACTAGTAGTTTAGGTATTCGGAAAACTTTCCCTGGCATCAGCAATTTTCTTTCTTGACATACTCATAGAAATAAAAGTATGCCTCTTCAGACATAATCAGCCTTTGCAAGAACACCAGCAACCACATCCACGACACCCATAAACTGCCAACAGAACACCACTTTCAGGATCTTGCATGTTTGATGCAGTCATTATGCAGTTTGGATCTTGTACAGATGGAAACTGATGTCAATGTGCATAATAAAGCAAAAATTGCACACAGAAGGTTCAAAGCAACACAATGACATATGTCAAATCAAGTGCGCCTTCAGATCATGGCTTGTGTCACCCTGTAAAGCCTCTGGCATGCAGACTGATTGCATAACCCCAGCTAACAGAACAATTGCAAACACGGTCAATACTCTTTAATTTAAGTGCCGAATTCAGAATACTGTTAAAGGATGGTATTCCTGCATACCTTCTAAATAAAACTCATGCCTAAGCCTCCTTTGCACTTCCACTACTGACTTACTGTTGATAAATACCATAACAGCATATATTTGCTGTTTTACTAGCCAAATCTTCATCCTTACCCTACTGATAACAGGCATCTATTAAAGAACAGCACAGCTCAGCCACTGAACATTCCTTCCACTTTGTACACTACGTGCATGAGCTGTCATATGAAATCACATGCATTGCAGAACACAAAGGCACAAAACTTGTACCCACCATTGCTGTATGTTAGTTACAGCTAAGTTCTGAAAATCATCACATTCTCTAACGGCACCCACTTATTAATGTTTCCGAACACATATATTTTTAATGTTGTGTACTATATTAAGTCACACTTGTGTAATATGCAGCTAATGCAAATCACTGCACATAAACCATATGAGCTTGTAACTCTGGTTTCTGAAGCATATTAGTAACACAGCATCAAAGTCAGTTCTTCCTTATAGAGACAGATTCTATCGGAGGAGGTCTGATATTAATAATTACTAACACAAAATAATGTAATGAGACAGTGAAAACTGTTGAGTACACAACTTGATGGAGGTGTTCTCAAAATGGTAAGAATGACCTGCAGCCTACCCAGTTTGTCCCATTTCTTTTCAGTTTGTGATTCCACATGTTGTGTAGCAGTACGTTTACAACTGAGCAGTCTGGTTCTCTTGCATGCTTTTACCAGGTTACAGAATTGTTCAAGCAGTTTTAAGAACGAATTCTGCATTGGAGCATTGTCACAGTGTTATCCAGGAGATCAGGAGATCAAAGGAACCCTGCATATTCAGCAACGAGTGGAGCAGCCTACAGTGACGTACAGTGACATATCCTAGTTTCATATACAAAGTCCTTACGTTGGTTGTCACAGGAAGGAAAGGATTCCATACAGTGTCATAGTTCTCTAAGCACTTCCAGAAAAGAGTGGTCTACCACCAACAGTTTCAACATTTCTTGCCTAAAACTCAAATATCTTGGACATAACATGGTTGTCAGCTGAAGCTTGTGTCATTCACAAGAAAAGCCCTCCATCCACAGAAGCAAGAGTGTGGTGTAATCTATCATGTATCTACAAAGATGACCCAATTATCTTTAACATGCTTGTTAACACCAATGTACATCTCAACAGTTTCCAAGAACTTATGAATCTGACAGATGACCAGGTGCTGACACCCAGTTATCCTAAACAAGATGGGGTATAACTAACAAGGCCTTGGAAGAACCCAAAGAGCTTCTATCAGGGTAGAATTATTACGCGTGAGCGCGCGCACACACACACACGTATTTATGACTTGTTCCACATCCTACTGTCTTTGTTACACTCATGTCTCCATGATATATATGTGTGTGTTAGCAAGCATTCCAGTATCCAGAAATGGATTTGCCACACTTGTAACTATACAGTCTGCTGAAGGATAGGGTATTTAATAAGAAAACCTCACAGTGCTGATCATATTATGAAAAAAAACTGTTCCATTTCCTCCTTCTGCAATGGTTGCAACTTCGCAAACATGGGACATAATGCATGCCTGTGTCCTTAGGCAAGGGGAAATCACTTTCGGTATCTTCCGTTACCCAGTCACATCCACTCTACCAAGTTACATACACATTAAATTTCATTTTCAGATTTGTACCTATTAATTCCATTTCACATCCAAGTGACTAACCTGTATTACTTAAACTGACAACTCTTTAGTTCCAGTTTTACACTTCAGATGAAACAGCACCAGTTTTCAAGTGTAAAATGTTCTGTTCATCATGCTCACTAATGCTGTATGCATAGACTGATTTAACACTTTCATAACTAGTGTGCACTTTTAAAAAACTTGGCACCTTTTCAAGGTCACATCCATCACCCATTTCATCTTCTCCAATTCTCTCCCAACCACATAACCATCACACTGCTTGTGGAATGGTGCTAATCCAAGACATTAGGCTATGTTGACCTGTTCACTTCTTGGTCATATTTTTCTCCACTGCTTCAAGATCATCCTTATTTGCTTTGTAGGATACAACATGGCAAGTTACGGTGTGTAGACAGTATGAACAAGAAATAATAATAAGAAAACAATAACAACCCATAAGAACAGAAATAACAATACTGAATTGCAAAATCATTAATTGCTGTAAAGGTAAATGTAAAATTCACCCTAGAACAGGCCATGAAGGTCCAGAGGGTATTAGAGGTATAACTCTACTCTTTCTTTAACCTCAGCGCTAGATGGGGGTTGGTGGTCAACGTCACGCCCTGGCTGCTTTACCCCCGGGAAAGAGACCCCGTACCCATTCTATAAGAGGTTGGGTGAGCCCCAGGGCCGGTCTGGATGGGTGCAGAAAATCTCATCCCCACCCAGATTCGATCACTGGACCTTCCAGCCCATTGCTGTACAGAATGAAACCCAAAGAAGAAGATGCAAGACAATACTACTAATAACTGCAGAATGTAATATAGATTCTGCAGTTATTAGAAGTTGTTAGAAGTCTAAGGATTATCACTTTAAAACTCATGCCTCCCCTCAAACCTGCCATGCAGCAAACAAACCACACCTGGCTGACACATGGCAAAATTTTGTAAGTAAGACTGTAACAGTAATTGTTGGTATAGGCAGGTTAGTGCTACTGTGCCTTCAAAAAACATTTCATTACTTTCATTCCACACTTTGTTGATGTGTGGCACTACTGTATACTCCAAAACAACACACAACTGTCACAACCTTTTTCTTGAAAACAATCATTCAGGAATGATGTATCCGATATAAGAATACTTTGTTTACATGAGTGATTTTTTGGGACTGGAAGAAATTAATGGTAAATGTGGGAAAACAGCATATATAAAAATGATGGGTAGAGGTTTCACTGACATGTTTAGAGTGACTAAAAGAAGAACATTCATAAGTAACCGCACTAATGTGTCATTATCCAATTGTTAAGGTTTCCATTTTCTTTGACATGACAAAGCCTGTTTTATAAAATACAACACTGAAAAAACATTTAAAAATTCATTGAAAACAAAAAACTGTCTTGAGAATTTTCCAGCAAAGTATTTTTTTAATGACTCTTACTCAATGTGAATGCGTTGTGCTTTAAAAAGGACACGTACAGAACACAACTAATCCTTACCAGTAGAAGATGGGTGACTCTTCAGCATGCCCATAACACCCTTCCCATGGTAACCTGCACCTCTAACAAGCAATGCTTTCGTTCGAGGATGCCTCCAAGTGATGCTAGGGATACGACCATGTCGGTAGCAGCGACAGAATCGGCGGATACTATCATCTTCTATGCCAACTGGCATTACCAGCAAGGCAGGATAACTATGGTACACAACAGACAGCACTTATTAAAATACAAATAAATTCAATGTACCGTCGACACAAAACATACACCAGGACCACTTTACTAAAACTTAAACTACACAACACTATCACGTTTTTAGGTTTTACAGCCATGTAGTTGAGGATTCCATTCTACTGATACATAATGCCATGTCAATAAGTAATCAGTTCCAGATGTTTCAAAGAACCCACTCCCTTTATCTTCAAGAGTTCTTTACAGAACTCTGGTCCTTTCTTTCAAAATGTCAGGAACTAAATACACAGTGATACAGAATCTATTTCCTGCAGGTTTCCCCATCAAAATCCTATGTGCACTTCTCCTCTCTCCCACACATGCTACGTGCCCCACCCATCTCATATGTCTTGATTTGATCATCTGAATGATATTTGGTGATGAATACAGATCATTAAGCTCCTCGTTATGTAGTCCTTTTCAATCCCCTGTAACCTCAGCCCTCTTAGGCCAAAATATCTTCCTCAGCACTGTTCTTGAACACCCTCAACCTATGTTCTTCCCTCATGTGCAACCAAATTTCTGTATATCTTAATATTCATATTAATGTTAAAATTTCTGTATATCTTAATATTCATATTTTTGGATAGTCAACTGGAGGACAAAAGCTTCTGCACCAAATGATAGCAAGCATTACCCAACTTCAATCTGCTCTGCATTTCTTCCTAATGGAATTTTGATTTGTTAGGGTTGTTCCCAATTGAACTGTTCCACCCTTTCAAAGGACTTATTCTCAATCTCTATAGTGTAATTTTATCCTGCATTCTGATCTAAAGACATGACCATGTACTTAGTTCTGTCAGCATTAGACCAATCTCCTTCATAGAAACTACTAAAGCTTTTGTGTTAATCTGTATAATATGTATGCTACCAACCAATATATTAACATCATCAGCATAAACTAGAAGCTGATGTGTACCATTTAATTTCAGGCCCTCATGGTTTTTCTGGATACTCCAAATGTCATATTCTAAAGTAACAGTGAAAACCAATGGTGATGAACCATCTCCTTGTTGCAAACCATTCTTAACATAGGAAACATGTCTGGCAAATATTTTCCTACCCAGACTGTGGTGCAGGTTTCATTTGGACACACTTTTATTAGTCTTTCTAGTTTCATAGGGATATCAAACTCAATGAGTACATTATACAAGACCTCTCCCCTAACTGAATCATATGATTTCCTGAAGTCTATAAACAGATGAAGTACTGCCTCCTCATTATATTTACATTTTTTTTCAAGTATTCGACAAATGAAGAATATATTATCAGTAGTTGACCTGCTATGTCAAAATCCAAATTGATTATCCCCAACATTTCCTCTACATGTAAAGTTAACCAGTTGAATGCATGCTTACAGTAAAAATTACATGGCACCTTAAAAAAACTCACATATGCCACCATCATACACAAAGCCAAGATAAACAGTGCAAAAAGTACTGCAACAAGACACGAAATGTACGTATAACATAACATTGAGGCGTGTTCGTGTAACCACTGTTGCTATGGCAAAAGAATAATTATTGCACATTCTAAGTATGTATCTGTAGCTTTAGCTAGCTAACATGAAAAGTGCAAGCACCATATTATATAATTACATCTGTGGCCTATCTGGCTGTACCATATTCTTCCAAATTATCTTATAAACAGCATAACCATAAAATGCGTGTCCTGATTTTCTATACAACTTTTGTCTGAAATATTTCTCATTCTAAGAAGAATCTGGCAACATATTCTCATGAATGTACATAGGTCTTCATGTAAATTAACAGCAATGGTCAGATTTTAATGAAAACTTGAATTTTTTTGATAGATTTTTGAAAAATAATCATATATAAAATTTCATGAAAATTTGTCCTGTAGGAGCCAAGTTGTTCCATGTGGATGGGCAGACAGACACTGTTGCAATTTTGTAAATGTGCCTAATAAAAGTAAAAGCAATAAACCTAAAAACAACTGGCATATAACAAATATTCACAAATATGTGTATGAATAAACACCCTCTTTCTTAAGAATTCAGTACTTATTTTGATCTTATAAGTTTACAATTTTAATGAATATAATTTATTTTTGAATTCCAATGTGCCAGAATTTAAATGGTCACATGTGGCATAAAAAACTCAAACCATGATAAATTACCGTGGACATTTAAACCTGGCCGATGAAAGTTAAATCAGTTTTCCGATCAACAACATATCATGCGAAAATAATAAATATCTGCTTCACTAGCACAGGTTCAACATTTATTGTAGTATTTCAGTATAGTAAAATTCCTTTAATCTGGTGTCTAATAATCCTGAACTTCTGTTACTTCAGCGCTTCACAAGAGTTGTCCCAAGACCAGAAGTTAAGATTTCTGTAACTTTCAGTGTGCATCCTGATCCCATGGCTTTCTCTTGGGTCGTCTGGACATTACTATGCCCACTAAGCTATTAAAATTAATGCCTTTAAAAGATCCAAAGCTGAATAAACAAGGTACTGCTGGCAACAGGAAACATGTGCCTTTACAATTCCTCAGAAACTTGAAAATTAGGAGCACTGAAACTGGCGGAAGCTGAAGAGGTTATGGCTTCATCCAAATTGGATCGCCAACTATCTGTGACATAAAGAAATAGAGGGAATAATTTTGACTGTTTATGGCATAAAGTGAAACTGTATAAGGACCTTTTCAAGTGACATACACAGGAAGAACTTACATTAGTGCACCTGAACAAGGCATTGTGTAAGTGGTTGACATAAAGGTGTTTCAAGAAAACACTTGTGCCTGGATGCCTGGACCTGTGATAATGAAAATGCTCAGTCATTTAATGATGGAATGAAAATAACCGACAGTGCACACTCTTTGCGGGCCTTAACAAAAACTACTTCTAAGACCTTAGGCCAGTATAAGTAATGTCTAATAATCTGGACTATTTGATAATCTGGCGCCTGTCTGGTCCTGTGAGTGCCAGATTAAAGAAATTTATACAACAAAATTTCAGCACTTAAAATTTTTCACAAACTGGAAGGGGTATAAGCATACAACTGGCATCATAATTACAATCATGTATAATATCCAATGACGTACCGAGGGGGGGAGGTTTGGCGGGTTCAAACCCCCCCAAAATTCCAAAGGGTCTCCAAATTCGTGCCAAACTCAATCTGACTGTGAAAACTGTTAAAAATTGCTGAATTTAGGATGCCAACACCCCAAGATGTTCGCAAAAAAGGCAGTAAAATTCTAAAACTACCGCCGGTTCGCAATTGTTTTACATTAGCAATGAAAAATAAAATGGCTGTCATCATAAATAGTCTTAAAGTACCAAAAATTAAGAAAATTTTACTATATGAAATGAAACTTTCTTGTACCAAATTACAGCTGCCTCCAGAACCCCTGACTAGGGGGCTACTGCCTCCAGATTCCCATTCTCTCTCTCCTCTGTTCTCAACTGAATTTGTTGAACACCCCCCGAACAAAATTCCTGGGTACGCCACTAATAATATCCTTGTGTTTGTGCATACATGGATGTTCTCTAGCTTCTATTAACCCTTTAACACTGAATGACTTATAAAGACATCACAAACAGTGTGTCAAAGTTTGGAGGAATTTTGTTCACTCCTATAAACTGCGGTGGCTTGCTAAGCTGCAGGACCCTTTAAGGTCAGTATTTCTTTATGGAGCCAGAATGTACCCCCTCCACCTCCTAAACCACTCCACAAACCCTGATTTAAAAGTCAACACAATGTAATTGCATTCTGTCCAAGTTGTGTAATATGGTTAAGACACTGATAGCTTTATTATAGCTGGCGCTGGGGTTCACTGTGGGTTGAAATATCAACCCTGGCCTATGAATGAACTCTAGTTGTTGACCAGAAAGGCTGTCAATGGCATACTGTACCCACATAATTCAGACAAAACTAATGCTAAAAAATCAGAGATATCTACAAAAATCGATGTTTACAGCTACAGGAGGGCCCACAGACATGCCTCTTGTAGTGCCAGGGTAATCTGCAGGGGTTGTGGGGTAGTAAAAAGCAACATACAGCCGTCAATCTAGTAACAACATCTTGGGCACCCTCGAATAGCTGGAATTTTATACAGTAGACACATCGTAGCTTTAGATCTGTTTAGCTGTCACTGTAGAAGCCATTCATATCTGAGTGGTATTATGTTTCTGCAACTATGCCAGTCATACATAGTAGTCTAAACAAGGCCAACGATTGTGAGCATTAAGCAATGGCTGAGGGGGGGGGGGCAGGGGATAAAAAATAAAACTTGAGCAGGAAGCCATCAGTGAAATTCTGGTTGCTGACACTGACTCAGAATCAGGTGCTGATGCTAGCAATGTTGAAGATTATTTTTAGGAAGGAAAAGAAGAGGAACAACAACAGCAGCAGCAGTAAGCCTCAGCAGAAGTTGCCATAACAAACACTGGCCAGCGAAATCATCAACCCAACCGCGTTGCCGTCTGTGTTCTTCTCGCAGGCAAAGAAAGGACACAGTGTATAAGTGCACCAGATGTGATGTGGGCCTGTGCGTGGTGCCTTATTTTGAGGAATATCACACAAAAGTAAATTTGTAATATATCACCCTCTCTGTGAATACTGTGTGTCATGATAAAACAGTGATCCAAGGTGCCACAGACCTTCTGCTGCAGCCAGAATTGTCAGTAACGAACCATTTACACCACATTTCAAATAATGCATGCAATTCACAGGTCTAATTTATTATGAAAATAGGTGAACATATTTTCCTGGATTAACCAATTCATAAGTAGAGCGTAAAATTTTATTTAATTAAATTTGAAGGAAAAATCTGTGAGATATGTTTTTTTTTCCTAAAAGTAAGCAATAAAATTTAAAATCCCCAGTAAAAAATCTCGGCAGGTAGCACTGCTTGGTGGGATTTAATTCCGGTGTTGAAGGGTTAATTAATTACATACGCTGATATCTAGCAAACAAAGATACCAATATGTCTGCCTAATTCAAATAAAATCATGGATTCATGCTGGTGATTTCTCTGAGCTATATGACAGGTTCCACAGTAAAACCATCTTAATACTATACTTTGCTTGAACACTTGCAGACAAGCAGGAAGAAGGCTGGTGTTGTGGATTTAAAATACACAAGATTCATACACGTAAGATGATTCATGACTGGTTGACATAACTGCACGAGACGATTTCCTAGGTCTTGATGAGCAAAAAATTAATATCAATATGGGTCCTATTCTCAGTGGTTATGGAGTTATAGGTTGTTTTTAATTGTTGTAAATGCCCTCATGTGAACCGCACATCGCGAGCACACTGTGCAACCTTTATCGAGCAGGAACAGCAACAGTCAGCAGAAGCTGCAACGTGCAAATCATGCCGTTCACAATAGAGCGGCAGCTTGAGCTGTGGCCGGTGGTGGAATTTTAGAAAATCTGCTTAGAGCATAGGTCAATGTAAACTGAAGGCAATTTCAAGAAGTTAATTCAAACTTATCAAGTATTATGCTTCTTTATTATTTTGTTCCATTTATTTACAATAATCCTTACCCTCTACTTTAAGTTTCAAGTGGCCGTAACTCCGCAACTATTCAAAAAAAGACATATATACAAACTTTTTTGATCATAAAGACCTAAGAAATCATTTCCTGCAGTAATGTCCATAGGTTATGAATTGCCTGTATATGGACGTGTGTTTTCACTTCTTTGTACATGCAGAATTTTCACAAATACTTGACTTTTGCAGTTATATCATTCACCTACATGTTTCAAAAGTTCTCTGCCACACTGGTGAGGCTAGAAAGAAAGAAATGCAGATATCTGTTATTTTCCCAAGACTTGTTCTTGGAATTCTAATTGGAAAGCTCATTATTTGAATGTAAGTGTAGACGGAGAAGCTTACTTGCATAAAAAATGGGGGGGGGACACAACATCATTTTCATTTCTTAAACTATACCACAAACATTTAAGAAATATGATCTATTATGCTAGCCTCTACTAAGGCTGTTGTCAAAATGTGGTGTTTCTAAAATTAGCTTCAACCACAACTTGTTTTCATCTTGGTATGAACTCAACTACTAGACACCGAACACAACACAGGGAGAATGAAAATTCACTGTTAATTGCTATTATATAATTAATTTATTGTGGCTTTTGTTTGTTCTTTCTTACTTGGTATGTGAGTCATATATCAGCACAGTGGTAATGGAGACAAAGAGGGAGTGTCATACATTTTCAGTCATACCATGTAGACTCTTTCTTCACATTTGAAAGCGCAATGACAAGTTATACCCCCCCCCTCTTAGTGCATGGAGAAGGGCACAAGCACAGAGTTCAAACAACTTGGTATCAATGATGAAGCGACCAGAACCTGATGCAAGGGGTGCAAACCACTTCCCCTTCAATCGCATCATTATGGCTCACCACAGTAGATCTACCCATAAGCACATCATTGTGTGATGAAGTATAATGTTAATTACAACAGCGGTGCTGTCTTGTCATGTGCAATGTCTATTCTAGTCCACTTTGAGATGAATGTAATCTCCGGCTGAAAAGCAATTCTGGGCATTCATTAAATAACCCTTTTAAGGGCTACCACAAGAATTCATATTTTGCTTACATACACGATATAGTTCTGGGGCATGTGGTGGTGCAGTCGGTTGAGGCACTGTGCTACAAGACAGGAGGTCATGGGTTCAATTCCCAACAGTGTCACTGGAATTTTTCATTGACATAATCCTTCTGGATGGGATGTGGCCCTGGGGTCAATTCAGCCTCTAACAGAAATGATAACCAAGGATGTCTCCTGGGGGTAAAGGCAGCCAGTGTGTATGGCTGACAACTTTATCACCTTCATGTGCTGTCTTGAAATGTGAGAGCCACAACCTCCTGGAACACTCAGGGCATGCCCAGGCCTGTACAGGGTGTGCTTTACCTTCACACTACATAGTTCAGCCAGTACTGTAACTAGGGTACTTGCTGGAAAATCAAGGAATCTTGCTTTGATCCCAGCAGAGGCTGGAGATTTTTCCTACTCCAAAGTGTCCAGACAGGCTCTGGGTTCACTCAGCCTTTTGTTTGGTTAGTACCTTGGGCACTTTCTCCAGAGGTAAAGCTCCTGGGAAATGAAGCTGACCACTCACGAACATCTAGTGCAATGGTTAAGAGTGACTGTAACTGTAACTCCATTCCACCACATACCTTCATGGCATGTACAGGGACTATCTTCATGTGGCACAGTTTCAGAAACAATGTGCGGTGCCAAATCTACATACTGGGTGAAGCACAAGGATATGACAGGTTTCCATAAACTACTGCAAGAGACTGGACAATAAATGGAGCAAAACACTTTTAAGTAGTAACTAGCATAATGATCACAGATTAGAACCCATTCCTCACTTTTTTAAGATAATTTGTTCCAGATGACCTCCATGACACGTGATACATTGATGTAACCATATAGCATAATTCACAAAAATAGATCATCACTATTCATTACATTTCCTCCCTGAAGTTCTGACTTTCAGTATTCGGTTGCAGCCTGGGCAAGCAGCATAAACTTTACACTTCAGACACTCCCATAAGAGAAAGTCTAAGGATGTCAAATCCAGTGAATGTGATGTTCAATGAAGTCACCAAACTGAGAGGTTAACATTCCCCTAAGAAAAGTCACATTTTGTCCTGTTGTGTGGGCTACTGCATTCTGCTCACATCACACATTTCTCATCCACTGCCTCATTCTTGACAGCTGTACACCCACATTTTTGCAGTGTACTGCAGAAGCACTCAGGTTGCTCGATAATTGCCCAGTTGTTCACCTCACCCTTGTCAAAACAAACAAGTAAACACCACAAAAAATGGTAACCTTTGCATTATGAATAGATGACTGTTTTGTGTACTGTTTAAGGAAACTGGAACAATTAATGGTGCTTTACTGCAGCACCTTATGCAGAACTTGAGTAAGTGAATACTCACAGCAATATGTTCGATGTCATATACATCATCTGGAACAAACATTCTTTAAAAAAAAATGATGTATGGATACTAAACTGCAATCACTATGCTAGTTATTTATTAAAATTTTCTGCTTCATATACTGTCCCAGTACTAACTAATCTACAGAAAACACCCCACCCTATATACTTTGTGCACATATCATATTAGACAAGCCCACACATTGTAAGTTTTCTTCCCCCTCCTCTCCTGTATCACTCCTGTCATCCTACTTTGGCACCACATAACTGACTTTTATGCTGATGAGACCTCAGAAACTGGAGAGTGTGTAAACTTGATCTACGCCTGCATTTCAAACTTGCATTTTGGCTCAGGAGGAGAATCCTGTCACCAACCCCACCATGGCTGTGTCAGGGTAAGTTAATGAATTGTTTTCTTTTGGTACCCCCACATACCACTTATGTTCTTGGTGTTTCTGGGTTTAAAAGTAAAATGGAGCCAGTAGGTAACATCAGACGTGATACACAAGTAACCAATGATGAAGTATGACGATTGTCTGAACATTTATTTCACTAGTGGTTCCATGCAAACTGCTACTGTTCATTATCCTGACATCTATATTCTTTGTGTAACTTGTATTTCTATCTGCAAGTTCCTTCTAGCCAGATGAACACCTGAGCAAAAATGGGGGTGCAGTACTTGTATGCTATTATAGGCACATACAGAAGCAGCTGTAAACAGCCATTATTAGCATCATCATGTCCGTCTGTCTGTTCACTTGCACAGAAGCATGACTGCCACTGAATAGACTTTAGTAAGTTCCATATTCATCATATGTACTAAAATGTGTCAATACATTCTAGTTTTGGTTAAAATCAGACAAAAATAACAGACATATTCCAACAGGACTATACACATTCATGATATCTTACCATGCTTGGTTTTTACAGTTGAAACAATGTTTTCTATGATATATGAATGAGGCCAAGGAAGAAATCATGACTTCAGAATAACAACTCAGCACAAATGATATCCTGCCATTTATGAAACTTCAGTTACCATCAACTGTCAATTCCTTACTGTCATACAGATGGAACTCAGAGTGTGATGTCTAAAATGTGGAAGGGCACATTTAAAATCTGCATGTTGGTGTTCATACTAAAAAAATTAGTACCTAGCAACAAGAGAAGATTGAACATGCCAGAAGTGTTACATTATACTGTTGAACAAATTCTGGATGACTGAATGTTATGGATAATTGAATATACTATCTTTATGTTTTTTGGGCAACAGAATATGAAAATAATTCTAAAATTCACTGGTTTGCTCTTGTTTTCGAGATAATAGCACTATCATAGTTATAGGCACAATAAATGTGAATAGAAAACTATTGACCTTAATGATGTGTCCTTTTGGCCTGTTGATGGTATTTTGTTTTAGAAGCATCCCTTTTCATCATCCAGCAATAATCACCTAATATGGCAGTGCTCCATTTCCCTTTGTGGTGTAGTAAATTCCACTGTTGTAACCTTGATGCCAAAAGTTCTGCCTTATTTTTTGGAAGTTCAAGATCTCTGATGAGGTCACTGAGCTCGCCTTCTGTAATCTTATGATTGGAGGAGTCTGTGCTTGGCAAGTAGTCTGCATCTCTTGAAGATGATGGTTGCTGTTCTTCGCTGTTTGAAGAAACACTGTCTTCGTTGTCAGAGTACATAGCAAAAGTGTCGAGAGGTTCAGGAACGGGAAGTCCATCGCCTTGAGGCACAGGCCGAATTGCTGATGGTATATTCGCATACACAAGTGTTTATTTTTTTTTCATGGACAAACCATTTTGAATATGGGGCACCATACAGAAATAACAGTTAGTACTGTTGTTGCTAGGCACCCTCCAAACCGTGGGCACTCCAAACGACATACAACATCCTTTTCTGTTCATCCACGCATTGAGTTTGGATGAACACGTAGTGCAGCACACATGTGGTGCCCATTTTTTGTCCTGGTCCCCTATCTTACGGCCAAAATACAAGAAATATGCCTTTTTTATTGTTGGAGTAATCGAATACTTCCTTGATGCAAATGTCACTTCTCCCCAAATGTAGTAGAAGTTATTTGGGTTATTTATGCACTTCTGGGACATTTTGATAAATATACTGCACAATATATGAGAGTAGAATGCCAGTTGAAACTATCATGACACAATTCTCACGAAAGAACTTGGGGACACCATCTACAATACGACCACTTTCGTACAACACTTAATAAAAACTGAAGAGAGTTGACAGACAACAATTTTATTGATCACGTGACGAACACCTGCAGTGACGATAACCAATCATGAGAATTACGGCGCCTGCTTAGGGTGTTGCCAACTTTTGAAGATGGAGACCTAATATTTAGTTGAAAAAAGTGAAATTTCAGGCCATAACTGTAACTAGAAAACTAGAGCTAAGCTGAAAATTTCTATGTCATTTTCAAATTCAGCGGCCTCAAATTAGTAAAGTTTAGCTAGTCTTGTTTCCATAATATTTTGTATGTTGAACAGTGTTTTATAGACCTTCCCTGACTTGTTTTGCAAACAAAATATTTCAGAAATGCCTATTTTCCTTACCCTTCTAGTCATCCCAATGCAGCACCAGAAACTTCTAAAGCACACAGTCAAATAATATACCAGCACAGTTTAAACGAATATTCGCAGAAATTCAACATATGCAAGGAGGAAACACTTCTGCAGATATGACTCAAACTGGCATATATGACCTCCACAGCCCCGTCTCCTAAATACTCTCTACCAGAAAGCATGAATGCTTAAGTGAGGTACAGTCTTCAGCTTGGTTTTGCTATGAAACCTAGTCATATGCCTGAGAAAAGTCATCAAAATTAATCCACATGTGAGATTTGAGGCTCTCACAGCAGTGTTACTGAACATACAAATTCATCTGGGATGTGACACTGTACTGTTGGGCCACAGTGTCACATCCAAGAAAAAATGAATACTTATGAATCCACACATTTCTTAAAGCAGGCAGAAATATTGGTGTCCCTGCTTGCTTTGTATCTCACATAAATGTAATAAATGGAAGGAGGAGACAAGCTGCATTCAGACACATACAAGGAAATTATTAATGGGTGGAGTCATGATGCTGTATGTTTATATCAGTTCCAGTGTAAGACTACAAAATTTTTACATGCTGTAATGTTGTTGTTTAGAATGTACATGAAATGTCCATACAATCATAGCTCTGCAGACAATGACCCTTTTGCTCAAATCAGTTGATTAACAACCATTCAGTGTGGAGAATCTGTACATAACTCTAGCAGCACTGTTTCGCTGAGTGCAGCTTGAGCTTTCTGATTACTTACGTTCGACACATCGTGTATGTGCTGTTGACAGTTGTGATGTGAAATGGCTCATTGTGCTGTCGAGAATTAGAGTTTGTTGATGTGCTGCTACTAATGAGTCCAAGCCTGTACCAGTCCCGTACATAGCTCCGCTCTGATAACCTTTCTAGCGTCTTGGCATCAGTAGGCGCTGGTGGCACTAGACCTGGTCCTGGTACTTCAAATTCATCAACTATGGGTCAGAAACAATGCTGTTTTGACTCATAACACAAGGTACAGGTGAGGCCATGCACAATGTCCAACTGTCACTCTCTATTCAAATGGGAGAATGGGCACAGGATCAACCAATGCAATTGATGTTTGCACTCTACTCATGTTGTATTTAAGTACACTTAACCAGTGCTCTACTATATATTTTGACCAATTCTCTTTTGCAGCCTGTGGTTCCTTCTGTATACTGAACATAATGCTACTACAAATGTTAAGTATAACGTGTAACATTACAAAGAGTTTGTGATGGGATGGGAATGGGTGGAAGGACATACTCAAAAGTATCAGTATAATTTATTCATGCTTTCCCACAGCAGTGTACGAATGTTTGCCTTTTCACTGTGTGAACATCACCACTTACAATTTCAAGATGCATGTAATTAAAGTACTCACTTGAGATGTTATCATCATGCCCATAATCAGCAGGGTCAGTAACTGGAAGACTCATGCGACCAGGGGAAGTTAGATACTTGCTACTGCCGCTACTCATGTTTGGTAACACATATTTCTGGCGCTTTGAGGAGGCTTTGGGTTTGAATCCAGCTTTCCGAGCTGTTTTTAATAGTGTCTTTTTGGCAAATCCCCTGTAAAATAGCAAATACAGTCACATGACAGTGTGGTTGAAGAGAAATCATCCAGCATCCTAACAATTTTATAGTTTACAAGACAACCAAATATGTCAGTAGTATTTCCACCTCAGAAATTCGTAACACAGTCAGCCATTTTAATTTAATTAAAACTCATGCAATCATACCACAAATGAATGTCCTTCTTTATTATATATTGTTTCCCACATGTTTTGGTCTCTGGACTATCAAAATGGAACCCAACTGGAAAATATAAGTGTAAGAGAATGGAGTTTTTACACTAATTGGCAAGTAATAGTGACTGACACATGTACCAACCACTACCACTCACTATGGATATCTGTCATAAAATATTAAAATGTATTTATAATGCAGTCATAAGTTTTGTCTAACAAAGCTTACTATTTCTATTTGGAATAAGGGCAAATTGCCTCAGCAGTGGAAGGAGTCAACCACTGTACCTATTTATAAAAAGAATGATAAAACAGGCCGTTGTCATTAATCAGGCGTATCACTCTTATCAACTACAGAACATATTTTACCCAACATTCTTCAGTCAAGGTTAACTTCACATGCATATGAAATTATTGGAGATATTGAGTGTGGACTTCGATGCAAATCAACTACTCATCACATATACTGAATCTGTCAAATATAGGAGAAAAATTTGGATACAGTGCATCAGCTATTTACAGACTTCAAGACAGTTTATGATTCAGTCAGGCGAGAGTCTTGTACAATATTCTCATCAAGTTTGGTATCCCTATGGAACTAGTAAGGCAAATGAAACCTGCAGTACAGTCTGGACAGGAAAACATTTCCATGACACTTTTCCTATTAAGAATGGTTTGAAAAAGCAGATGCTTTATCACCATTAATTTACACCATTGGTTTAGGGTTCAGACAAACCAGAAAGGCCTGAAATTAAATAGTATATATCAGCTTCTGGCTTACGCTAATCATGTTAATATATTGTGTGAAAGCACTCCCTCTAGGGGAAAACACAGAAGCTTGATTAATCTCTAGTAAGGTGACTGGTCTGAAAGTAAATGCTGGGAAAACTAAGTATATGTTCATAGCTCATGAACAGCATGCAGGACAAAATCATGGCATAAAGGTAGGTTCAATTCTTTGAAACGGTGGACAAGTTCAAATATCCGGGAACAGTCCTAATAAATCAGTCGATCCCAGTAGCTGTGGTGTCTAAGATGTGGGTCCGTGGCTGTTTGTTCGCTGGAGGCATGGATGTCTGTCTCAGCTCAGTGTTGTGTGTTGTCACATACAGGTCTCTGTGACAGGCCAATCACTTTTTCAGAGGAGTCCTACCAAGTGTAGTGTGTCTGATTGTGATCTCAAAACCTCAACAATGAGGAGGCCTAGGCCAACTATGGCTGACGAGCCAAGAAAAAAATCCAAACCAACCAAAGTTCCATCTATGAAGTAATTAAGAGCAGACTGAACTCAAGGAATGCTTGCTATAATTTGGTGCAGAATCCTTTGTCTTCCTGTTTGCTATCCAAAAATACCATTAAAATAGAGAGCTCTATAGTTTTGCCTGTAGTTGTGTATGGGTGTAAAACTTGGTCTCTCACAATGATGGAGGAAGAGAGCCTGAGGACATTTAAGAACATGATGCTGAGGAAAATATATGGGCCTAAGGGAGATGAGATAAAAAGGTAGGCAAGAAGACTACATGAGCAGCTTTATGACCTGTACTCCTCATCAAATATTATATGGGTGATCAAATAAAGAATGAGATGGGCAGGGCATGTAACATGCATGGGAACAGGAGAGGTGCAAACAGGGTTTTGGTGAAAAACCTGGGAAAAAATAGACCACTTGGAAGACCTAGGCATAGATGAGAGGCAAATATGAAAGTATGTGGGGGGGGATGGACTGGAGTTACATGGCTCAGGACAGGGCAGGTGGTGGGATCTTGTGAATGTGGGAATGAACATCTGGTTTCCAAAAAAGTGACTAGCTGAGGACCCCTTAGCTTCCCTTGAAGGACTCTGCTCCACATAGTTAACACTCTTTTACTATTTATTAACCTTTTGACGCCTAATGTCAACTATAGTGGTCATACCGCACCGCTAACCTCTAAAGTTGCATTTTATATATTTATTCAACAAATATAGGTACTGAATATTTTAAACATGGTATAT
>Ga0123354_10000621_pt1 | contig 37139 bp, 29 predicted proteins | sample TergutLab28metaG_2_FD_97872 | JGI IMG/M metagenome (GOLD analysis project Ga0123354, IMG submission 97872) | Labiotermes labralis P4 segment gut microbial communities from Petit-Saut dam, French Guiana - Lab288 P4 | ecosystem: Host-associated > Arthropoda: Insects > Digestive system > Gut ... | reverse complement strand
CAAATTTTTATTGTTTATTACTGCGACAAAGGTAAAGCGGTTTTTCGGCTTTTTGTTCCGTAAATTCTTCAATGTGTTCCGTAAATTCTTCTTCTTTTTTTATACCTTTGTGATGCGCTTAATGATACTAACAATTGCTAATCCCGAAAAACGAATACATGAATACACGACCCGTCTTTTTCTTTTTATTTGCCTTTGCCTTCTTTCTCGAAGGAACCCTTTCAGCCCAAGTTTCTTTCGGCAAGCCCGAAAAAATTAACGACGGCTGGCAATTCCGGCTTGGCGATACACCCGGCGCTCAAGCCCTTGATTTCGATGCAACCGGATGGAGGATACTCGATTTGCCCCACGACTGGAGCGTGGAAGGAACGCTCAGTCCAAGCCTTGCAAGTTGCACCGGTTATCTTCCCGGCGGCATTGGTTGGTACCGCAAAACCCTCAACATTCCGCAAGGAAATCCCGGCGACGGGGTTTATCTCTATTTCGAAGGCGTATATAACCGCAGCGAAGTGTTTGTGAACGGACATTCGGCGGGCAAGCGTCCGTCAGGCTACGTTTCGTTCATGTATGACATTACGCCTTATGTGGAACCGGGAAAACCGGCGGTTATTGCGGTTCGAGTCGATCACAGCCGTTCAGCCGACTCGCGCTGGTACAGCGGTTCAGGTATCTACCGCAACGTGTGGATGGTGACTGCCGGACCAGTTCACATCGCTTACCGGGGTGTGTTCTGTCGAACCCAATCTCTCGCCCGGGGAAAGGCTGTACTGACCATAGATACCGAACTTGAAAACCAATCGGATGCAAAAGCCGACCTCACCGTCATGCAACAATTGGTCGACAGCAAAGGAATGGAAATAACCAAAGCATCGAAAAAAATAACCACTACCATACAAATTGTGCAAGAAGACTTGCGCGAATTTGTGCGCTTAGACATTGCCGATTCGGGTTGCGGCATTCCCGAGAATGAACAACAATCGATTTTTGAACGGTTTTACCAAAGCGATAATAACGATTCCGATAAAACAGGTTCGGGAATCGGCTTGCACTTGGTGAAGGAGTATATATCGCTGCACGGAGGCAGAATCGTCGTCAACAGCAAGCCGGGTAAAGGCAGCGTATTTTCGATATTCATTCCTGTGGTTGACATGCAAATTTCCGATAACAACACCGATAATACAAATACGGCAGAGACGGGGCGCGTAGAGACGGAACACGCCCCATCTCTGCATAATGAACAAAAAACCTTGTTGATTGTTGAAGACAATGCCGAACTGCGCCGTTTTCTGGCAGAACAACTCAGCGACAAATTCAATGTGCTGCAAGCCGAAGATGGAAAGAAAGGACTGGCGATTGCTCAGAAAAAATCGCCCGATTTGATTGTCTCCGACTTGATGATGCCTGTACTGAACGGTTTGGAAATGTGCCAACAGTTGAAAAACAACATCCACACCTCTCATATTCCCATTATTCTGCTAACCGCCAAGCTGTCGGATGAAACCAAAATAGAAAGCTACAAAGCGGGAGCCGACTCCTATATTGCCAAGCCTTTTAACTTTGAAGTCCTGCTTACTCGCATCGAAACGCTGATTGAACAGCAGGAGAAACGCAAGAAATTTTTCCAAAAAACCATCGAGATAACGCCGTCCGGCATAACCGCATCTTCCTTAGACGAAGAGCTGATAAAGAAAGCCTTACTGGCGGTCGAAAAGAATATGGATAACTCCGAGTATTCGGTCGATGAACTGGCTTCAGAATTAGCGCTCAGCCGCAGGCAATTGTCGCGTAAATTCCGGTCGATAATCGGACTGTCGCCCGGTGAATTTATGCGTTCGGTTCGGCTGAAACGAGCGGCTCAATTGTTGAAAGATACCAAATACAACATATCAGAAATTGCTTACATGGTCGGATTCAGTGCCGTCAAGTATTTTAATCTGAACTTTAAAGATGAATTTGGCACAACGCCCTCGCAGTACCGTTCAGAGGGAATAAATAATTGAATACAATCTCGACCTGTCCCAAAATAACCTACCTTTTGTCCCAATATATCCCACCCCGAACATTAAATTATTTTCACATTTGTACCATGAATCTTAATTTAATTTATTAATTCAATTTCGCATGCAAAAATTTACTAAAGGCTTATTAGCGCTAATGCTATTATTATGTACCGCGCTGACTTTTGCTCAAAGAGCTGCGGTATCGGGAGCCGTCACCGATGCGGACGACTCGCCGTTAATCGGCGTAAATGTAGAAGTGAAAGGTACATCGACCGGTACAATTACCGATACGGACGGTAAATATGTGCTTCAACAAGTACCGGCAAATGCCGTATTGGTTTTTTCTTACGTTGGATACTTGCCGCAAGAAATTACCGTAGGAAACCGAAGTACGATTAACGTACTAATGAAAGAAGACACTAAAAGTCTGGATGAATTGGTCGTTATAGGTTATGGGACACAAAAACGCTCGGATATTACCGGTTCGGTAACTTCCGTACCGAAAGATCGCTTAAGGAATTTGCCTGTAGCTAATTTTGCGCAAGCCATTCAAGGCGTAGCTGCCGGAGTTAACGTTACTCAAAGTTCTTCTATACCGGGCGATGCGGCAAGCGTGCTTGTGCGCGGTCCAAGTTCGGTAAATCTGAATAAATCGCCGCTTTTGGTTGTGGATGGTATTGCCTTGTCGGCAGATGCAACAGTCAACGACATCAATCCGAACGACATCGAATCCATTGAAATTCTGAAAGACCCTTCCGCGGTAGCAATTTATGGCGTGCAGGGTTCTAACGGTGTTATTCTTATTACTACCAAACGAGGCAATGATGCACATCCCCGCGTAAGATACGGCGGCTATTTCGGTTATTCGAATATTGCGCATATTCTTGAACCCGGCTCTCCGGATCAGCTGCTCGAACGTTATGCCGAATATGCGCGTATCCAAAACAAGCCGCTTAATCCCGATTTTGGCGGAGTTCAATATGCAAACGAAGTAGATAATTTCAAAGCGGTTCAAGTTCATCTGTCACTTCACACAATCGCGACGGCGGACGCGCCAATCTGCTCAACGCTTCGGCTATGAGTCCGTATGGCAGCCCGCTTTGCATAAAATAGACATCGGCTATGTGAATTGCGATTCGCTCGGAGGACGCGGCAACGGACGCCTGCGTTTAAGCAACTTTATGAAATATACGGTTTGGCGAGGTTTGGACGGTGATATCCGCAATAGCAATTACAACATTCGCCGCATTGTGTATTACAATAGTCCCGGTTTCACGGGAGCTACGATAGGCGTTAATGCCAAAGGCTTCCGCGTAGCGTTGACCGATCCGGGCAAAGTAAAGGACGTTACAGTCCATCTCGGCGATGCCGTAATTCCTTATGAAGCCGACAGCTTGGAAATTCTTTATCCATACTGCACAAAATGGGGCGGTTACGACCCGACAGACGACTTTGGGTATGCCATTGTAAAGGATTGGCCAATCATGCGTCTGGGCGAAACTTATCTGCTTCGTGCAGAAGCTCGTTTCCGTCAAGGCAATCCGGCAGGAGCAGCAGCCGATATCAACAAATTGCGCGACCGTGCCTTCAAAGCTTCCCGTGCAGCCACCGGAAATGCCGCACTTGGAAGTGTAAGTGCGTCGGATATTACCGCCGATTTTATTCTTGACGAGCGCGCACGCGAGCTTATCGGCGAAGAAAACCGCCGCATGACTCTGGCACGCACAAACAAACTTGCCGATCGCATTCCGATGAACGGCGATACATCTCCCGCCGACAAAGTAATTACAGGGTTTAATGCAAGTAAGAACATTTTACTTCCCATTCCGCTTTCGGAAATACAATTGAATAAAAATGCCGAACTAAAGCAAAATCCGGGCTATTAAAAGCAGGTGGGAAATAAAAAATACAGATGAAAAGCATCCGGGTTATAATCCTTATTTTCCTATCAGCTGCCGGATTGTTTGTCCAAGCGGATTCTGTTGAAAAAATAAAGAATCCGCTTGGTTGGGCAAGCAATTCCATCAACGCCATTATTTTCAGGAAAAATGCGGTAGTTACATACAAAAATACTCAATTCATTGCATTTTATGATTCAACGGGAACCGTTTGCCTCGGCAAGCGAAAGACGGGAGAATCGGAATGGGAAATCAAACAAACGCCCTATAAAGGGAATGTTTACGATGCCCATAATACCATCTGCATCATGACCGACGGAGCCGGATACCTGCATATTGCCTGGAATCATCACGGAAATCCCTTGAATTATACCAAAAGCAAAAAATCCCTTTCGCTTGATTTGCAAAATAAACAAGCGATGACGGGAATTTTGGAATCCAATGTCACCTACCCCGAATTTTATCAAATGCCCGGCGGAAATATCCTGTTTATGTATCGCGACGGACAATCGGGAAACGGTAATCTGGGGATGAAAATGTATAATACCCAAACCGGAAAGTGGCAACAAATCCAAGACAACCTGGTGGATGGCGAAGGAGAACGAAATGCCTACCGGCAAGCTTGTATCGATGCGAAGGGAACGATTCATCTTTCGTGGGTATGGCGTGAAACTCCGGATGTGGCAAGCAATCACGACTTGTGTTATGCCCGTTCGTGCGATGGAGGAAAGACTTGGGAAAACCACGAGGGAAAAGTCTATTCTCTTCCGATAACGGCAGCAACGGCGGAATATGCTTGCCGGATTCCGCAAAACAGCGAACTAATCAATCAAACGTCGATGTGTGCAGATGAAACCGGAATCCCCTACATCGCCACCTATTACCGTATGCCGAATTCGGATGTGCCTCAATATCATGTTATCTACCCTGCAAAAGACGGATGGAAAGACATGAATCTGAATTTCCCGAAAACGCCTTTTACGCTTCGCGGAGGAGGCACGAAACGAATCCCGATTTCCCGTCCGCAAATCTTGGTCACCGATACTCGCAAGAATGAAAACCGGTTAATCTTGTTGTTCCGCGACGAAGAGCGGGATAATAAAGTCTCCCTGGCGATTTGCAACGATATTGAAAATAATGTATGGAATATCCGTGATTTGACCGACTATTCCGTTGGGGAATGGGAACCTGCATACGATACCGAATTATGGAAAAATGACCATAAACTGTCTATTTTCATTCAAAAAGTGGAACAACCCGACGGCGGAGGAACAAGCGATATGCCTCCTCAGCCCATTACGATATTGGACGTTCCCCAATGACAACAATCACTCGTCACTCTTCATTGAAAACAGACGCCGGGCATTTTCGGTAGTTATTTCCGCTATTTTTTCTATCGGAAGACTATAAACTTCAGCTAATTTGGCTGCGACATGCAACACGTGAGCGGACTCATTTCTTTTTCCCCGAAAGGGAACCGGCGAGAGCCAGGGCGAATCGGTTTCCAAAAGAATCCGCTCGAGGGGAAATAGCGACAAATAATCGCGAAAAACCGCCTTCTTATAGGTAATCACGCCATTGATGCCAATCATAAAATTTTTGCAAAGCGCAATATCTTCCAGTTCTTCCCGCGTGCCTCCGAAGCTGTGAAAAACGCCGCGCAACCGGTCAACGCCCACTTTGTATAAACTTTCAAACACTTGGGGAAATGCTTCCCGCGTATGAATAACCACCGGTAAATCCCGATCGATGCTCCAGTGTAATTGTTCTTCAAAAGCGTGAATTTGTTCACCGAGAAATGTTTTGTCCCAATACAAATCCAATCCGATTTCGCCGACGGCAATGTATTTTCGTTTATCCAATTCGGCTTTTATCAATTCCAAGTCGCGCCGGTAATGAACGTTCACGCTCGTCGGATGCAAGCCCATCATGGGTAAACAGCAATCGGGGTACTCGTCGGACAACCGATGCAAGCGCTCAATAGATTCCGTATCGATATTGGGAAGGCAAAACAACCGAACTCCCGCCTCTTTTGCCCGTTGAATAACGTATTCTCTGTCCGAATCAAATTCTTCGGAAAACAAGTGTGTATGACTATCTATCAGCCCTTTCATATTGCTCTTCCGCTTTAGTCCAAATCTTTTGGATAAGCGTATCGGCTTTTATGCGAAGATCGTTTATCTTATTTTGCGAACGAATTATGTTTTTATCATAAACAGACAAAGTATGAATTGATTCTTTCAACAATTCATAATAGACTTTTACCTTAGCAATGGTTGGATTATACAGCGATATTCCGCCCCGGACGGTTCGCTCCGATTCGCCGTGTATCACATTTTCAGCCCATGTTAAAACAGCTTCTTCGGTTGATAAGTCCGGCAAACTTGGATCATTTTCTTGCAAGCCGTACAAAGCCAAACTCTCGGCTTTAATCTCGTGGCGAATCACTGCCAGAAATAAAACTTGAATAAAATGAGAGATATACAACTGAGTATTTTTAAAATATTCGTTGTACTGATTCTTCGTTTTATCTCTTTCTTCCATTGCCCGGTTCAAAATAAAATGGGCACCTTCAAAAATGGGGATAAAAAGGCGTAACTCTTCTAAATTAGCAAGTGAAAGAACTTTATCCCAACGTTCATTTTCTTCTTCCCGCTCCACCGCGGCTCGAAGAATCCCTATTCTTTCATCATCCGTTTCCGGTAATTTTTTAGCCGACATCATCTTTTCCACAATATTAATTAGATTTAGAATTTTCTTTCAATTAACTCCGCCGCAATATCTGCCAATATTTTTTTTCTCGTCGTTTCTACCGAAACTTTTTGTAATACACTTATCGATTGATGGTAATAATTTAGTAATACCTTTTGAGTGTGTTCTTTTATCGATATTTTATCATAGAGTCGGCGCACCGCATTGATTTTTTCATCCGATTGTGTGTCGTTGCTCATCCAATGAAGCAAGGTTTCTTTGTCTTCTTTATTTGCTGTTTCGAAAGCGCTTACCAACAGAAAAGTCTTTTTGTTGCAAAGAATATCTCCTCCCGTTTTTTTCCCTATGATATCGGAATTTCCATATACATCCAACCAATCGTCTTTGATTTGGAAAGCAATCCCCAGCAGTATGCCGAAATCATATAAATTTTGCAGATCGCTTTCACAAGCACCTCCGACAATTGCACCGCTTTTGAGGCAAGCGCCCAACATGACGGCTGTTTTCAGTCGAATCATCTCAATATATTCTTTTTCCGAAATTGTTATTCGTTTCTCATAGTCCATATCAAATTGCTGCCCTTCGCAAATCTTGGCTGCCGTATCGGAAAACAAATCCAGCAGGGTTTTCAGATTTTTTTGAGAAGATTTTGCCAAATACTTGTAAGAAAGAATCAGCATTGCATCTCCGGATAAGATGGCGGTGTTTTCGTTCCATTTTTTATGAACGGTGGCTTGCCCTCTTCGCAAATCGGCTTTGTCCATCACGTCGTCGTGCATAAGCGTAAAATTATGGAAAATTTCCCATGCCAATGCCGCCGGCAGCGCTTCTTTTACTTCATCGCCATACAAACTACAGGCTAACAACGTTAATGCGGGACGAATTTTTTTCCCTTTCAGCGAAAGTAAATAAGCAATCGGATCATACAATTCTGACGCATCCTTAGGATATTCAATGGATTGAATTTCCCGATTAATGATTGTCAATGTGTCTGAAAATGTCATTTTGAAAATTGGTGTATTAAAGTTCCAAAAGTAAAAAATATTTTTAAATTATCCAAATTTTACGTTAAAAATGATGGTAAAGTTTACTTTAAAACAGACATTTATCTGTTTTTCTCAATGTGTGATTCACGTCGGTTTGCAATATTATTTGCGCTGCATAAATACTTTTTTGTAATCTTCTACGTTTGTAATGTAGCAGAAATCTTCTATATTTGTACGATGAATTAATCTCATGCGAAAAATTATAACGCTATATCTCTCGTTATTATGTACTTTTCCGCTTTTTGCTCAAGCAGGAAAGTCGGGATTCGATTTTTTGCAATTGCCTGTTTCCGTTCGAGCAGCCGCATTGGGGGGAAACAATGTTTCGGTAATTGAAAACGATTTATCATTGATTTTTCAAAATCCCGCTTTCTTGGGAAATGAAATGGATTTAACGTTTTCGGCAGGATATTTGTCTTATATTGCCGACATCAGCTCGGGTAATATTGCATTTGCCAAAGCTTTGGGTGAAAGAAGCACTTTTGGTGTCGGAGTCCTTTACACCAATTACGGTAAAATGTTGGAAACAACGGAAGACAAGGTGATACTGGGAGATTTGAATGCTACGGACGTTTGCGGGAATATTTTCTTTTCTCGCGATTTATCCGAAAAAATCAGAGGAGGGGTAGCTGCAAAATTCATTTATTCCGATTACGCGCACAATACGGCAATCGGCGTGGGTGTCGATTTAGGTTTGAGTTATTATAATAAGGATAAGAATCTATCCATAGGATTGGTCGGAAAAAATTTGGGACGGCAAATAAAAGCCTACGAAACGGAATTGGCAGACTTGCCTTGGGATATTCAGTTGGGACTCAGTCAAAAGTTAAGTCATGCACCCATTCGCTATTCCATAACCGCCATGAATTTGTATCGTTGGCAACTTTATAACCTGCAAGGAGATAAAGACGCTTTTGCGACTACATTATTTAAACATTTGGTATTTGGCGTGGAATTTCTTCTCTCGGAAAATTTTTGGTTCGGCCTAGGATACAATACGAAACGAGCCGCCGATTTGAATTTAAGCGAAGGAAATAAATTGAGCGGATTCTCCATTGGTGCGGGATTAAAAGTTAAAGCATTTTCTTTCGGTTGCTCGCTGGGACAATACCATCCTTCCGCCACTTCTCTTATGATTAATGTATCCACTTCGTTGGCTGAAATGAAATTGTAAGTTATGAAAAAAATTATTATAGCGATCGACGGATATTCATCTTGCGGTAAAAGTACAATGGCAAAGGAGTTAGCCAAAGCCCTGCATTACCGCTACATCGACAGCGGCGCCATGTATCGTGCCGTCACTTTGTATTGTTTGAACAAGGGATTCTTCAACGGAGATGTTTTGAATACGGAAGCCGTAAAACATTGCCTTAACGATATTCGTATTTCTTTTCTATTCAATGAGAAAACAGGCAATTCAGACACGTATTTGAATGGAGAAAATGTCGAAACGCAGATTCGAACCATGGCTGTTGCCGACAAAGTGAGTACAATAGCCGCCATCGGATTCATCCGGGAAGCGATGGTTAAACAACAACAAGCTATGGGAAAAAACTTATGCATTGTTATGGACGGAAGAGACATAGGTACGGTTGTTTTTCCCGAAGCCGAATTGAAATTGTTTGTTACCGCACGCCCTGAGGTCAGGGCTCAACGCCGGTGGGAAGAACTGATTTCCAAAGGCGAAATCGTTAATTTTGATGAAGTCTTTAAAAATATAGAAATGCGCGATCGGATAGATTCTACCCGGAAAGACGGACCTTTACAAAAAGCGGCAGATGCGGTGGTGGTAGATAATTCGGAAATGTCTTTAGCGGAACAAAACGCCTATTTGGTTCAATTAGTTGAAGGACTCTATTAAAGCACACAGATAGCGTAAATTAAAAGGAGGCGTCGGCAGTTTAGTCCTGCACACGATCGCCTCCTCATGATAATTTTAATTTTCGGGACTTCTACCCTAAATAACTCTTTAACAAGTCGTTTTTGTTACTTGTTTTCAATCTTCTGATTGCTTTTTCTTTAATTTGCCTTACTCGCTCGCGAGTTAAACCAAATTTATCGCCAATTTCTTCAAGCGTCATTTCTTGAGATCCGATTCCGAAGAACATCTTAATAATGTCCCGTTCTCGATCACTCAGAGTGGACAAAGCGCGGTTGATTTCTTTTGAAAGCGATTCGTTCATTAAATAACGGTCGGCAGCCGGTGCATCTTCATTAATCAGAACATCCAACAAGCTGTTGTCTTCGCCTTCCACAAAAGGGGCATCTACAGAAATGTGCCGCCCCGACACTTTAAGCGTATCCGAAATCTTATCGACCTGAATGTCTAACTCACTCGCTAACTCTTCAGGCGACGGACGACGTTCATGTTCTTGTTCAAACTTTGAAAAAGCTTTGGTAATCTTGTTTAAAGAACCAACCTGATTCAAAGGCAAACGCACAATCCTCGATTGTTCGGCTAAAGCTTGTAAAATCGATTGTCGAATCCACCAGACTGCATAAGAAATAAATTTAAACCCGCGTGTTTCGTCAAACTTTTCAGCAGCTTTTATCAAGCCCAGATTACCCTCATTGATCAAGTCGGGAAGACTTAATCCTTGATTTTGATACTGTTTTGCCACTGATACCACAAAACGAAGATTCGCACGTGTCAATTTTTCCAAAGCTGCCCGGTCACCACGCTTAATAGCTTGCGCTAATTCAACTTCTTCTTCCACTGTAATTAAGTCTTCTCGGCCAATCTCCTGAAGATACTTGTCCAATGATGCGCTCTCGCGATTGGTGATTGATTTGGTGATTTTTAATTGCCTCATTCAATAATAATAACTACGAGAAATATATAAAAAACTTGCAAAGGTAGTAATTTTTACCGAAAGAAAAAACTATTATCCTAACATTAACATACTTTAATAATTAATCGTTGAGATCAATAGCCACATATTCCATCTTTCGGGTATCGGGATAGAATCCTTTAATATAAAGCCCTCTGTCGTCCGCGTCTTTTTTCAGGACGTTTATAATAATCGTATTCATGTCGTCTTGCGAAGAAACCCGATTATCGTTGGCAGTTAAAATGATAAAACCGTTTCTGATTCCTGCCGATCTTAATTTTCCGCTTGTTATGGCGGAAACTTCCACTCCGTAATTAACGCCTATGCGAGTTTTTGCCTCGGAGGTTAATTCATTAAGAGTTGCACCTAAAATATCTTTGGGCGTTTTCTGCCGGATAACTTCGGTGGTGCCTTGGTCATTCTTCAATTCAACGGTATAGGTTTTTACTGAACTACCTCGTGTAACTTGCACTTCAACTTTATTTCCGGGACTGAAACGGCTTAATTGCGCTTTCAAGTCTTGACCGTTTTTAATTTTTACGCCATTGATTGCCGTTACCACATCGCCTATTTGTATGCCTGCTTTTTGTGAGGCGCTGTTAACCGGAAAATCTGCAACATACACGCCTTCATTGACTGTTATTTTTTTGAATGACTCGGGTTCGATTTCTTTCAAATCGGATAATTCATTGTATTTTATTCCCAAAATAGCTCGCTGCACAATTCCGTATTGTTTGATATCGGATACTACTTTTTTTACGATATTAATGGGAATAGCAAACGAGTAACCTACATAATTTCCTGTTTCCGAATAAATCAATGTGTTGATGCCGATTAATTCGCCTTTGGTGTTCACCAGCGCTCCTCCGCTGTTGCCGGGGTTTACTGCGGCATCCGTTTGAATATAAGACTGTATTTTGTTTTCAGTGCCTCTCGATCCGTATCCCGAGATTTCGCTGCGTCCTTTTGCACTGACAATGCCGGCAGTAACGGTCGATGTCAAATTGAAAGGATTTCCGACGGCTAAAACCCATTCGCCGACTTTCAATGCATCGGAATCGCCAAATGGCAATACATGAAAATCTTTCCCTTCGATTTTCAATAAAGCGACATCGGTTACATCATCGTTACCGACTATTTTGGCTTTATAAACCTTGTCGTCATTAGTAGTAACTTCAATTTCATCAGCGCCGTCGATGACGTGATTATTAGTTACGATGAATCCGTCGTCGGATATAATTACTCCCGAGCCGAATCCTACCCGCGGTTGCCTTTGATAGGGTTGAAGCGGATTACTATCGCCATCACCGAAGAAAAAATCGAAAGGATTAATATACCTTCTCGCATTTCTATCTCTATCAGATGGTTTCACAACCGATTTGATATGCACGACCGCATTTACCGATCGCTCGGCGGCGTAGGTAAAATCCGTATTTTCGGCGGGAGTTGCAAAGCCCACCGAACGAAATCCTTGTTGATTAAGTGAATTGTCGGAGAAAAGATTTCCCTCTTTCCGGTTAAGAAAAGAGTAAACGCCGATAGCTACTCCGGCACTTACTAAACTCACCAGAAAAAAGCCTACTACTAATTTCCATGTTTTCATATTTTTACTTTCCGAATTTTTAGTAAAACATAATCTCTTTAATTGTATTACTGCAAATAACGTGCAAAATTTCGTTTTATGTAATTTTATGCAGAAATTTATATAAATTTAACTATAAAACGGATGAATCCATAGAGGATTCACCCGTAAAATTATCTTTTATCTATCGCACATCAATTGCTATTTGTTGCCTGATTTACTTTTCAATTCTTTTTCTTTTCTCAGAATTTTCCTCTTTTGAATTTCGTAGGCAATCGGAGCGGATGTAAATAACGATGAGAATGTTCCTACGATTACACCCAACAGCATGGCAAATGAAAAACTGCGAATGGCATCGCCGGCAAAGAGCAGAATGATAAGCATGACAAGAAAGGCGCTCATACTGGTATTGAACGTTCTGTCTAAAGTGGAATTAAGCGCTTCGGTGAATATATCGTGCTTACTGCGTTTCGGATATAGATGCGTATATTCGCGCACACGATCGAAAATAACCACCTTGTCATTGATTGAATACCCGATAGCCGTCAGTATAGCGCCGATAAACGTCTGGTCAATTTCGAGCGAGAAAGGTAAAAATCCCCACAGAATGGCATACATCCCCATGATGAAAATAGCATCGCCCGTCAGCGCCACAATAGAACCCACACTGTAAGAAATATCGCGGAATCGGAGCAGTATGTAAGCGCCAATGGCTAATACGGCAAGAATAACCGCAATGTATGCGTGAGTTTTTATGTCTTCGGCAACGCTGGGACCTACAATTTGAGAACTGACGATATGCTTTTCATTAAATTGTTCATGCGTTGTTCCTTCCGGCAACAGATGTTTCAATCCTTCATACAGTTTCTGAGTTATTTCCACATCGACGCCTGCCGAATTGTCAGCATTCTTATAGTTTGTCGAAATCCGCACTTGGTTAGCGCTTCCGATGGTAATTACAGTGGGCGGGTGATTTTCAAAATAGGGTTCCAGCAAAGATTGCGCTTCTACGGTATTGACCGGTTGTTCGAAGCGGATCGTATAATTTCTACCGCCCGTAAAGTCGATGCCTTGGTTTAAACCGCGTGTAAATATGGCAATCAAACAGACAGCTACAACAGCTATATTGATACCGTAGATTAGTCCCTTGTTATCCATCAATTTAAACTTGGGATTGACTAAGAAGTTTTTCGTTAAAGGGGTATAGAAAGTAAGATCTAACAACTTTCCTCTTTCCATGAAACTTTCATAAATGACACGGGTTAAGAATACGGCAGTAAAGAACGATATTAAAATACCTATAATCAATGTCGTGGCAAATCCTCGAATCGGACCGGTTCCAAAGAAAAACAGAATGACACCGGTAATAATGGAAGTCAGGTTAGAGTCGAAGATAGCGGAAAACGCTTTTTTATAGCCTTCTTCCACAGCATTCTTTATCTTTTTACCGCCTCGTATTTCTTCTTTGATACGTTCATAAATCAACACGTTTGCATCGATGGCTATATGTAAAGCCAAAACCATACCGGCGATACCCGAAAGTGTAAGGACGGCATGGAAAGACGCCAATACCCCCATCGTGAAAAATAAATTGAGCAGCAAGGCTCCATTGGCAATCAATCCGGGTTTCAGCCCGTAAACTATGATTAAGTACGCCATTAATACGAGCAAAGCGAACAAGAACGAGATGAACCCTTTGTTAATGGATTCTTGTCCCAGCGAAGGTCCTATCACGTCTTCCTGAACGATTCGCGCAGGAGCCGACATTTTACCGGATTTCAATACGTTTGCCAAGTCCTTGGCGTCTTCGGGAGTGAAGCGGCCGGAAATACTGGAACGCCCGTTCGGAATTTCACTGTTGACGACAGGTGCGGAATAAACCATATTATCTAATACAATAGCCACACATTTTCCGATATTTTCTTTGGTCAGGCGCGCCCATTTTTTAGCGCCTTCGGAATTCATCGACATGCTCACTTCCGCATAAGAAGAATGTTGACTAAATTCATCTTTTGCCGAGGTCACCACATCGCCTTCCAAGGCGGGTCTGCCGTCGCGAGTGCTTGTTTTCAAGGCATACAGCTCAAATACATCTTCTTTCGGACCGGCAGGTTTTATACCCCATCTCAGAACTAACTGACGCGGAAGCGCTTCTTTCACCAAGCGCATGTTAAAATATTGATCGACCAAGTCTCTGTCCCTTTTATTAACATTGCCGACAATCGGACCGGTATGCGGTTGGTTCGGATCGAGGCGTAATAAATAGAATAAAGGGAAATTTTTTCTATAAACATCTATCGTTTCATTCGTCGCTTCGGAAGTGCTGTCCATTGCATTTTCTTGTCCCGACAGTGAATCCGATTTTTCCAATTTAGCGAGTTCTTCTTCAACCGAATTATTTTTTACGCTGTCGTTTGCTGCCGGTTTTGCTTTGTCTGTTGCGGCAGCGGCTTGGGAAACCGCAGGCGTTGTTTCCTTCACGCCGGTTTCTTGTGCTCTCGCAATGGAATCGCGAATGATATTATTGGCAGCCAATAAGGCTTGATGAATGTCTTTTTGATCGAATGTTTCCCAGAACTCAAGGTTAGCGCTTCCTTGCAGTAAGGCGCGAACGCGTTCTTTTTCCTTGATGCCGGGAAGTTCGATGGAGATACGTCCTTCTGTTTGCAATCGTTGAATATTCGGAGCCACAACCCCGAAACGGTCGATACGATTGCGAAGTACATTGAATGAGTTATCAATGGCGCTTTTTAATTCCGAGCGTAATACATTTTCTACCTGGGCATCGGAACTTTGAGGCGTAATTTTATCTTTCAGTTCAAATGTACTGAAAATGGCGGATAATCTGGCACCGGGATCTAATTTGCGATATTCTTCCGTAAACAGGGAAATATAATCGCTGCTGCTTTTTAACCGGCGTTCGGTTGCATTCGCCAAAGCTTGATTGAAAATGGGATCGGGATTGTGGTTTGCCAGCGATTTGAGCACGTCGGCTACGCTGATTTCCATAATTACACTCATCCCGCCTTTCAAATCAAGACCTAAATTTAACTCCATCGTACGGCTCTTTTTCAAGGTATAACCCAGCCATATTTTTTCTCCCGCTAACGAGTCCAGATATTGACTCTCCTTCATTTGATCTCCGCCGGCATATTTCTCTGCTCTCTTGTAATAACTGTTTGTCGCGAATGTAAACGACAAATAGAAAATACAAACCAAGGTCAGCAATACCGCAAAGACTGTTATAACTCCTTTGTTCTGCATTTGATTTTTACTTTATTAATGACATTAAATTAGCTATTTGCTTATTTTAGCCTGCAAATATAGTATTTTTTAAGCAATCCGGACATAAAATCCGGTAAGTTTTAACTTAAATTTACGAATGAAAGAGAATATTTCGCTTAATTCTCAATTTCGTCGATAATATATTCGGGTCTTTCTTTCACTTCATCGAATAAAATTCCAATGTATTGTCCCAATACGCCAACAGTAAGAAGTTGAACTCCGCCAAAAAAGATGATGGTGATCATAATAGACGTCCATCCCGATTCGGTGTCGATGTAATTAAAAACTTTTCCGAGTGCATACCACAACGCCATCAATATGCCGAATACAACGGCTATAAATCCCAAACTGACTGCCGTCATAAGCGGTTTTTTGGAAAAATACAATAATGCGGTTGAAGCGAAAGCGAACATTTTTCTCACCGGATATTTTGTTTCGCCGGCAAAACGAGCTTCCCGCTCGTAATAAAAAGGAACTTGTTTGAAACCGATCCAGGAAATGATTCCTCTTATATATTTGCCTTTTTCTTTGAAACGGTTAAATTCGCGTATGACGCAAGCGTCGATCAAGCGAAAATCGCCCGTGTCGAGCGGAAAATGTACTTCCGATAATTTATTGAGCGTACGGTAAAATACTTTTGCCGACCACAATTTGAATTTGCTTTCTCCCGCCCGGCTTTTGCGAACGCAATACACAACATTGGCTTGTTCTTCTTCTTGTTTGGCTAAAAGTTCCGGAATCAATTCGGGCGGATCTTGTAAATCGGCATCGATAATCACTGCCAAATCGCTCAGGCAATGATGGATTCCTGCTGTCACCGCTCGTTGGTGACCGAAATTTCTGGAAAAATGAATGACTTGCACTGCCGGATTTTCTGCCGCAATGCCTGATAATATGGCTCGTGTTTTATCTGTACTTCCATCATTTACAAAAATAATCCGCGATGACATATTCAACTCCGACAATACATTTTTCAGCCGGTCATACGTATTGCCGATAACGGCTTCTTCATTAAAGCAAGGAACAATTACACTCAGCGTTTTCATTTGTAAACAATTTATTTTTTAATTTTTTACCGGTCTAAATGTAAAATATTTGTTCAGCAAAAAATTAAAAGTTGTATAAAACACTATTCCGATTAATTGACAAAAAAAAGCATAGCTGATTTCCAAAGGATGATTTACGATTGTAAACCGGAGATCATGACCTGCAATAAATGTATTTAAAAAGTTTACAAGAACCAATTGCGGGATATAGCAAATCAAAAAAACTCCCGTGAATTTGATAAATTCACGTCCCCATCGGTTTTTACTTTTAAACGTCCATTTTCGATTCCAGAAAAAACTGTTGATTAGTCCGGCAATATAACCGACAATGTTAGAAACCGTGACGATTGCCGACGATACATTGTCTTCTTTGCCGGCTTGAAACACCCGGTACATCATTATCCAGATTATTACAATTGTTAATAAAGTATTTCCAACACCTACTATACCGTATTTAATCGCTTGAAGCAAAAAAGTTTTCTTCATCTCTACTTCAACAATTCGTTTCTGATCTCATCTTCCGAGAAAACTTTTACATTGGTAATAATAAATCCTTTGTCAATAAAATCGCCGTATTGATTACATTCGTCAATAATTTCTTCCAACATGGCTTTAATGTCAACCTGGATATGAATTAAAAACAAAAGAGTGAAATATTCGCCGTGAATATTGATTTCCTCCGGAATTCCATGATAGTTTTGAATATAATAGGGTATTTCTTTTTCGATCAATTCTTTTTGGTAATCGGAGAAGTATTTTCTATCCTTCGATTTGAAAAAGGCAAAGAAGCGGAGCCGGCTGCCTTTACCACCCAATCCGGTAGAAATAAATATCTGTTTTTCATCGGAAAATTCGGATTCCAATGTAATTTTCGCTTGCATAAGAGACATAGCCGCCCAATCGTCGGAATGCAATTCGTAATAAGTTTCAATCGCTCGATAGGCTTTGACATTGCCGGAAATAGCTAAAAACGCGAGTGCAAATTTAATTTCCGAAGGAGAAGATCGACCGGAATTCAAGACTTTAATTTGTTCCTCCACTGTCCGATTATTAAAAGAATCATTTCTGATGGCTTCCGAAAAACGGAAGTATTCCATTTGTTTCTCAACAGGAACGTTGGTTTCAAGTACATGCAAGTTTCCTTTGAGATTTTCCAATGAAAGTTGCAACTCTTTTAGGGCGTTTCTATCGTTTTTCATAGCGATAAGTATAATTGTCTTTTTTTGTCAGTATTTGATATATATAAAAATACAAATCGATGAACGGTTGCAACACATCAAATGGAATAATCGCCAGATAAAATTTTTTCAACCGGAGACGTTCAACAATCTTATTTATAATAAATAATTGCGAAAACAATCGAACGATAAGGAAAAACAGGGCAATTCCCGCTAACAGGAAATCCCTTGAAGAAGTATATGGCAAACCGTAAATGAAGCAAATAATTACGGCGGAGAAAAAAATGATGCGTGTATAAATCTCTGATCGCCAAAAAGCACCGGGTCCCCACTTGTAAAAATGTTTGGTTAACATTCGATCGATTTTTTGACGTTTCCAAATGTCGGATTCATTGATATCCGTCATAGTAACACTTTGATCCGAAAGTTCGACCGCTGTGTTTTCGCCTGATGCGATTTCATTTATAAACAAATCGTCTTCTCCCTGTTGTAAAGCGAGATGTTTAATAAATCCTTTATGTTCAATAAAATGATCTTTCGAATAAGCCATATTTCGTCCGTTTCCCGAATAAGGATGTTTGAGCAGGGCAAAAGAAATCATCTGAAGGTTTGAAAAGAAATAGTCGTATGACTTATACTTGCTCCAAAAACTTTGTCCGGGTTCCGATGCGGAAAAACCCAATACAATGGTCTTTTTGTCAGAAAAATGACGAGCCATAAAAGAAATCCAATGCTCCGATCGAATAGAACTGTCGTGTTCGGTGAACAAAAGTTTATTGTATTTTGCCGCTTTAATTCCTAAGGTAATTGCCAATTTCTGCCGGCTCAGATTTTTTGTATTTACCGGAATCCGTGTGGAATATAAATTTGAATATCGATTTTTCAGCCGCGTCAATATCTCTTCTTCCTCATCCGAGATTCCGCCGGTAACAACAATCACTTCAAATTTGGGATATTCTTGTTCCAAAACAGGTGAAAGCAGCCGCGATAAATCGTGCTGCGAATCTATTAAAGGTATAATGACAGAAACAGGAGGCTGTGCCGTAAGATTTTCCGACTTTTTTCGTGCGATGTTTTTCACATAATAAAGCGGTTTAGCCAAAACAACCCAATAATAAAGCATCTGGGCGGTAAAGCATAAGATTAAAACGACCAGCGATACTATTTCTAATGTATTAGTATTAAAAGCCATATATTTATAATGAATCTGAAAAATAAGCGTTTGGCAGTTTTCGGCAATTATACTGCGATGCCATGATTTCTCCGTATGCACCGGCGGAGCGCAATGCAATCAAATCACCCCGTTCTGTTTTATTCAAACGAACGGCTTTAGCGAAACAATCGGAAGATTCACAGATAGGACCGACCACGTCGTAGGTCTCTTCAATCGCATTCGACGAGAGATTATCAATTTGATGATAAGCGTCGTACAAAGCCGGACGAATCAATTCGGTAAATCCGGCGTCTAATATCACGAATTGTTTATATGAACTCTTTTTGACATACAATACTTTTGAGATCAACGATCCGCATTGTCCCACAATGGATCTTCCCGGTTCAAAATGAATTTGTTGGAAAGGCTCAGCAGGAAAGAAAGTATGAAACAGTTCAAAATAAGTTTTGAAATCGGGAATGATGTGTTGATCGGGATTTTCGTAGTCAATACCCAATCCTCCGCCAAAATTGATGTGTTCGACTTTCACACCGCGTTTGGCTATTTGCTCTTGAATTTCAACGGTTCGTTTGCAAAGTTCCCGGAAAGGCTTCTCATCCGTAATTTGTGAACCAATATGAAAATGCAAACCGATCAGTCGGATTGCTTCCAATGTATTTAATTTATTCAAAACTTTATCCAATTGGTCGCAGTTAATGCCGAACTTATCTTCTTTTGTACCTGTCGTGATGTGATGATGCGTATGGGCATCCACGTCCGGATTCATTCGAAGCGCCACTTGCACCGTTTTTTCTCTTTTTTTTGCCAAGTCGTTGATAACTTCCAACTCCTGGATTGATTCGACATTGTAGCAAAAAATCCCGTAATCCAAACCGAGATTAATTTCCCAATCCGCTTTCCCGACGCCCGCAAACACGATTTTATCTGCCGGGAAACCCGCATCCACTGCCGCTTTAATTTCACCACCGCTCACGCAATCAGCCCCCAAGCCGTATTCCCGAATAAGAGACAAAATACGTGGATTAGCATTCGCCTTAACAGCATAATGAAGGAGATAATTGTATTTATCGGCTTCTTCCGCAAGCGTTTGCAAAGTATGCTTCAAAACGTTGATGTCGTAATAATAAAACGGCGTTGTTAACGATTTGAATTTTTCGACCGGAAATCTGCTCTTCATCGTGCAAAATTAAGAAATTTTCTCGGAATTAAAATAAATTATTGCTCAATGCCTGTAATGCTCGCTGTCTGTCTTCTGTTTGAATTAGAAATGAAATATTGTTATTGCTTCCGCCGTAAGAAATCATGCGCACTCTTAGGTCTTTCAACGCTTGAACCGCCTTGGACTCAAACCCTAAATTATCCCAATCCAAGTCGCCCACCACACAAATGATGGTCATGTTTTGATCGACCGAAACCGTTCCGTATTTCTTCAAATCATTGAGAATTTCGGTAAGATGAGTCGTTTGGTCGATGGTCACGGAAACGCCCACTTCAGAGGTAACAACCATGTCGATTGCCGTCCGGTAATTTTCAAAAATTTCGAACACTTTACGTAAGAATCCATACGCCAAAAGCATACGGCCCGATTTGATTTTGATTGCTGTAATTCCGTCTTTAGCAGCCACCGCTTTAATTTTCCCTTTCTCCGGGCGGTTGGAAATCAACGTACCCGGAGAATCGGGATGCAGAATGTTCAGAAGCCTGACAGGAATCATATTTAAATCAGCCGGCAAGATACGGCTCGGATGAAGGATTCCTGCCCCGAAATATGCTAACTCGGCCGCTTCTTCAAAATGAAGATGACGGATGGGGAAAGTATGCTCCACGCAATGCGGGTCGTTGTTTTGCATTTCTGCGGAATCTGTCCAGATTTGGATTTCTTCTGCATCAACTGCTGCTCCAATCAATGAAGCGGAAAAATCGCTTCCTCCCCGTTCCAGATTATCAATTTCACCGAAAGCATTACGGCAAATATAGCCTTGCGTAATATAAACATCAACATCGGGATGCTTGTCTAATTGCTTGTGTAATCTTTCTTTGATGTAAAAGGGATCGGGTTCCGAATTTTTATCGGTACGCATAAAATCCAAAGCGGGAATGAGGACGACCTTCACTTGCTGTTCTTTCAGCAGCAAAACCAAGATAGAAGAAGTAAATAATTCTCCCTGCGCCAGAATTGCCTTTTCTTCAAACATCGTAAACAAATCTTTGGTAAAAGAACGGATAATGCTGAAATGTTTTTTTAACGATTCCTCAGCCAAACATTTGTATTCACCGGTTGTGAAGAGTTCGGAAATAAGTTTAGAGAATTTAATATCCAAACAATCAATGATTTCTTCGGCTCCTGCCGAATTTTTCTTGTAAAGACATTCGGCAATTTCAACCAAAGCATTAGTCATTCCTTCAAATGCCGACAGAACAATAATATTTTTGTTTTCTTTTTGATTTTGAATCAAAGAAGCAGCTTCTTTTATCGTAGCAGCCGAAGCGAGAGAGGAGCCTCCGAATTTTAAAACTTTCATTATTCCAATATATTTGTTATAATTTTTTCTTTGATTTAAGTATTGACGAAGCAAATTTACAATTATTTTCTAATATACAAAAAATGGTGAAATATTATTTTAAAGTTCGGGAACATTTATTCGAGGGTCAATATTGATAGTTTTATTATTATCGGGAAAACCGGCGAAAGGTCCTGCTTTCCGATTTTTGCCGACACTATTCTTTAGAAAATCAATCTTATTGCATGAAGAAAAATTCCGAGAGAACCTTCCGAAATTGTGATTAATAAAAAAATCAGGCAAAAAAACACATATCTTTTTTATGAAAAAATTATGTAAATATAAAACATATTACTATTTTTGCACCGCATTACGATCACAATAGTACTATTTTGAATCGACAAATCAATATACTTATATAACACTCATAAAAAATACCTTATGAAAAATTTTAAATGTATTCTTTTCGTCATAATCTATTTACTTCCGGGATGGTTAGGAGCGAAACAAGTAAGCCCGGAAAATGCACGACGGGCAGTCGAAACCCTGGTTCAATCACGTAATCTATTGAGAGATGACCGTGAACTTAATTTGGTTCAGGTAAAAACGACCGCTAACAAAATGGGTAATACCACCACCCGATCGACCACAGACACAACCGACGATGTTCTTTATTATGTTTTCAATGTCGGTGAAAGCGGATTTGTCGTTGTCTCGGGCGATGACAGAGCCGTTCCGATATTGGGTTATTCCGATGCGGGAGTTTATGACCCCGACCGGCTACCTCCTAACTTTGTTTATTATTTGGATGGTTTCCTCGCCGAAGAAATTGAGCAGGCAATTGCACAAGAAATACCTCAAAGCGAAAAAGCCAAAGAGCTGTGGGAGACTTATCTGAACGGAAATATTTCCGCACTCAGGGCAGCGTCAATCAACGATCCTTTACTCGGCGCCGATAATAATCCGAACAGTATCGCATGGGATCAAAACAAGCCGTTCAATGTTAAATGCCCTCTGTACAAAGGCGAATATACCGCCACCGGTTGTATGGCAACGGCTATGGCTATGGTAATGAAGTATTATAATTATCCGCAAAAAGGGAAGGGAACCATTGGTAATTATACTACCGGCGACTTGGGAATTTCCATACCCTCTGTCGATATTTCCAATCATACTTATAATTGGAGCAAGATGTTTGCCCGATATACTTATAACACTTATTCGGGAAACCCGGAAGAAGATGAAGTAGCCGATTTAATGTATCATTGCGGAATAAGCATGAAAATGGATTATAATACACTTTCCGTAGGAAGTGCGGCTGCAATGGCCTATGCGGCAACCGCTTTCAGAGACAATTTTAGTTACGGAAACAGCATAAACCACTTACAACGGAACTATTATTCGACCGGAGAATGGGAAGCATTGATAAAATCGGAAATAGATAATTCCAGACCCGTCATTTACGGCGGGCAGGATCCGGTCAATGGAGGTCATGCTTTTGTATGTGATGGATATGATGGTAACGGAAGATTTCATTTCAATTGGGGATGGAGCGGTTTGGCAAACGGATATTATACAACTGACGCCGTGAATCCCACAGGTACAAATTATAAGTTTAACCAAGATCAGGAATTGATCCTGTCTATTGTTCCCGCCGCCGGAGGAAACGCGAGTCAGGAAATAAAATTAAGGTCTAAAACCAATATGTCAGCCTCCAAAACCACACTCGCCGCAGGTGAAGGGTTTACCGTATTCGCTCCGGTTAGTAACTTGGGGTTAAATAATTTTTCGGGCAGCATAGGTATAGCCATCGTGGATGCAAGCGATAATATATTATCGGTTATCGGACAAGTACCACTCAATTTGAATCAGGGATACACAATTGATCTTACCATCAATTGTACAATTCCCGCTTCTACACCGTCGGGAAATTGTCGGGTAAGGGTTGTTTATAAAACAACCAATGCACCCGGTTGGGCGATTGTTACCGGAATGATCGGTTATATTGATGTTCTAAACTTGACCGTGAACAACACTCAACCGCCTGTCTCAACTAACTTAACCTGGCGTGGAACTGCTTCTTCCAACTGGAATGAACTCGGAAATTGGGAAGGCGGAAAGGTGCCGACATCCGGCGATACTGTCACCATTTCGGGAAAAGCTCCTAATTTTCCTGTCCTTACGAATCCCGTTTCGGTTTCCGCAATCCGTTTTGAACCCGGCGCGCAAATAGGCAATCAACACTATCTGACCGGTAAAGCATTTGTTCAATACGATCTCGGCAAACGCGAACGATGGAACATGTTGTCGATACCTTTGAAACAGGTATATCCGAGTGACTTCACTTTTGGCGGTTATCCTCAAACCTGGGTACGCGCTTTCACAGCCTCATCGGGAGGAAGTGTAACTCAAGGCTCGTGGGTCACGCTCAGCCAAAACACTAACCCCTTTTCTTTCGGCGACGGTTTGCTCCTTTGGTTAAATGCCGATAATCACGCCGGCGAACCGCAAAATTCGAACATGGGATTGAAACTGTTGAATAATATCCGTGAATTGCCGTTCTTCCAACATCATGCCGACGGTTCACCGGATCGGGATTTATACAAAAAAGTCCACCAGGCTCACGATTATTCGTCGGCAACCGGAAAAAGCACATTCTTTAACGTTGAAAATCAAAGCGGACAATACGTTCGCGGGACTATTTCTTACAGTGTCAATCGTGATCAAAATGCCTACCAATTGGCAGGAGAAAGCGTTACAAAAACAGTGGAATTTGCCGACGGTTACTTTGCTCTGACCGGTAATCCCTACATGGCTGCTCTCGATTTCTCTAAAATGTATAATCAAAACAAAGCAGTCATAAACGATACCTATCATGTATGGACCGATGCCGGCTTCGAATCGTACTCTTGTTCAATGGGTGCATTCGGAGTTATCGGGGTTGTTGAACAAAGCGCTTTTATTGCTCCTTTGCAAGGTTTTCTTGTCGAAAAATCCGTAACCGCATCCTCCGCTTCGGTAGCATTCAATGAAAACATGACAACCGTACAATCGAATATAAAACTGCGTGCAGCAACCGCCAATGAAAACCGGTTAACTATAGATGCCCGCAATTCGATTGCCGGAGTCCGCACCATCATCGCGAAAATGGACGGCGGTCAAGATAAATTTGGTAACTTGGATTCGCGAAAAATCATCAACACCATTGGCAGCACTCCCGAAATCTACACATTGAAACCTTATAACAGCGGTTTAATTGCGGTCGGAATTAATGTCATCAATAACGATAATTTATTGATACCGATTGGACTGGCGACAAATTTCACGGGTCAGATCAAACTTTCGTTCAGCGGTATGAATACCTATCATGCTAAACTGACTTTTACAGATGCAGCAGCAAACAAAGAGATCGACCTGACAGGCTTGGCTTCTTTCGATTATGTGTTCAATTATACACCAAAGACAGTGAACGGTGAAGCGGCAGTTTGCGAAGACCGATTTTTTATCCGTATTTCAAAAAGTGCTACCGGCATAGAAGAAATCCCTGTCGAAAAAGTAAATATTTTTGAAGCGAACGGCTATATTCAAGCAGTCTCCTGCGCCGCTAACCCTATAAAGGAAGTAGCGATATATAACCTTCAAGGAGTAATAATATACAAGGAATCCTTCCTCAATGCGATTTCACTCACGGTCAACCGGAAGTTGCCTTTGGGCGCCTATATCGTAAAAGTAATTACCGAAAAGAATCTCAATACCGTTAAATTAATAATAAACTAAAATATATGGAATCCGATAATTTATTAAGCCGGGCAAGCATCTCGGAAACAAAGGAAGAGTATGACGCTCCTATTGTTGAAATAGTGGAAGTAAAGGTTGAACAGGGAGTTCAAATGTATTTTTCTCTACCCAATCCGGGAAACAGCCCCGGTGATGATCCTTCATTCTAATCATTAATTAATTGTGTAAAAATGCGGCAATATTCGATAGCCGGACACTTGGTTCAAATTTCCGGGAAGAGTTTGGATTCTCTTCCCGGATTTGATTTTTTCGTTTCAGAAAAGACGGATAATGAGCCTTTATTGTTAATCGAACCGGATGATACATTGCGGGATTGGGCTGTTTCCCCCGTCTTTACATCTGAATACGACGGAGTAAGTTACGATTTATCGTACAAAAACCATACTTATCGCTTTCGAATGAAACAATCAGAAGATCATTGTTTGCTGGCTGAAATCCGTCGTGAAGGCGCAGGTTTCCGGGCAGCAATCCTTGGGACAAGCTTTTTCAACGATCTTTCGCTGCAGTACGCATGCTGGATTCTTTTCGGTATAGCGGCATTGTCGCGTCAAACCGTTTCAATTCATGCCTCTGCCGTGATGGTTCAAGGGAAATCGGTACTTTTCCTCGGCGAATCGGGCACCGGGAAAAGCACCCAAACCGGTTTATGGCTAAACCACATCCCCGAAACAGAGTTGCTAAACGACGATAGCCCTTTTATTCGAGTCGAATCCGACGGTAACATTCGCATATACGGCTCGCCTTGGAGCGGAAAAACAGCTTATTACAAAAACCGTCACACACCTGTTGCCGCTTTTATTCGTTTGTCGCAAGCGCCTTACAATCGCATTCGACGCTTGAACGGTATCGAAGCAATCGCTGCGTTGTTGCCTTCCTGCCCGTTTGCCTTTGCCTACGATAAACCGCTGTCGGATTTAATTTATTCGATTGTATCATTGACTTTACGGCAAGTCCCGGTCTATCATTTGGAATGTTTGCCCGATTCCGACGCCGTCCGATTAAGCTATTCAACGCTGAAACAAAATGGTCATTTATGAAAGTAATCTCAGCCGTCGCTTTTTTCGAAGATATAGAACAAATGCTTTCCGAAGGAAAAAGCATTGAGTTACGCTGTTTTGGCAGCAGTATGCAACCTTACCTGCGGGGCGACGGCAGCGAAATCATTGTCGCATCGCCTTTTTCATCCGGAGAACTGAGGCCGGGAGCAATCGTATTGTTCCGCTACCGGGGCAATTACGTCTGCCACCGTATTGTCAGCCGCCAAAAAGAAAAATTGCTGATGCAAGGAGATGGTACTGTAAAAAAACAGGAAGAGGTTTCGGTATCTGATGTAATCGGAATCATCCACACCATTATCCGCCGCAACAAAAAGCCGGTTTCCACTCATTCCAAAGCCGCACAAAGGTATTGGAGGTGCTGGCTTCGCTTATCTCCCATACGAAACTGTTTACTGCGTGTCTATCGACTAAGGATTAAGATATTTCATCATTATTTGCGGAGTTATATAAGCTTTCATTGATAATATAAACGGTAGAACGAATCTTTTCGTTATATTTGCAATATTTTATCAAACTATGCCTATTTACCTGCAAGTTTCTTCCCTGACTAAATCGTACGGCAATCGGCTGCTGTTCGCCGACATTTCTTTCGGGATTACCGAAGGACAACGCATCGGATTGATTGCCAAAAACGGAACAGGAAAAACGACTCTGCTCAACATCATTGCCGGAATTGAAGATGCCGATTCCGGAGAAGTCATTTTTCGTCGCGATTTGCGAATCGGCTACCTTGACCAGAATCCGAAAATCCCCGAGGGTTTAACGGTGCTGCAAGCCTGCGTTCATTCAGAAAATCCCGAGCTCGAACTGAAAGCCAAACAAATGCTTTCCCGATTGAAAATCAATGATTATAACCGTAATATAGATGAATTATCGGGCGGACAATCCAAACGCGTCGCATTGGCGAAAGTCTTATTGGACGAGCCTGACTTTCTGATGCTTGATGAACCGACCAATCACTTAGATTTGGAAATGATCGAATGGTTAGAGGATTACCTGATCCGTTCGCGAACAACGCTTTTGATGGTTACGCATGACCGGTATTTCTTAGATCGGGTCTGTTCCGAAATCATTGAAATTGATAATGAACAGATATATCCGTACAACGGAAATTACAGTTATTATTTGGAAAAACGGCAGGAACGCATGGAAGCGCGAAATTCGGAACTGGAGCGAGCCAACAATTTATTCCGAAAAGAATTGGATTGGATGCGCAGGCAACCGCAAGCACGCGCCTCCAAGGCTAAAGCTCGGATTGAGGCGTTTTACGATTTGGAACAAACGGTTCGCCAAAACAAGTCGGACGGCGAAATGAAAATTATTACACGCCCGGCTTATATCGGAAAAAAAATCTTTGAAGCACGGCATATCTCCAAGCGATTCGAAGATATTATCATAACCGAAGATTTTAATTATGTATTTGCACGTTACGAAAAGCTGGGCATTGTGGGAAACAACGGAACCGGAAAAACCACTTTCATCCGAATGCTGATGGGAGAAACAGTTCCCGATGCAGGTTCGTTCGACATCGGCACAACTGTCAATTTCGGGTATTATTCGCAATCGGGAATGCAATTCGACGAAGAGATGAAAGTCATCGACACCATTCGCAATATAGCAGAAGTCTTTGATTTGGGTTCCGGTAACAAATTGACGGCGCTTCAATTTCTTCGGCATTTTCTCTTCCCGCCCGATAAACAGCAAGATTTTGTACACAAACTCAGCGGAGGAGAAAAACAACGCTTGTATCTTTGTACGGTATTGGCAAAGAATCCCAATTTTTTGATTCTGGATGAACCAACCAACGATTTGGATATCATTACTCTGAATATTTTGGAAGAATATCTGGCAACATTCAAAGGCTGTGTGATTGTGGTTTCACACGACCGGTATTTCATGGATAAAGTGGTTGATCATCTATTGGTTTTCAAAGGACAAGGGGAAATCAAGGACTATCCGGGAAACTATTCGCAATACAGAGAAACGGTTGGGTACACTGAAAACGAAAAGCGGAAAACGGAAAGCGAGACCTCGACGGTTGTGTACCGAGAACATATAAACCGGGAATCGGGAAAACTATCGTTCAAAGAAAAGCGGGAATTGGAATCGCTGGAACAAGTGATTCCCGAGTTGGAAGCCGAACAATCCCGTTTGGAAGCCGAGCTTTCAAGCGGAACTTTATCATCTGATGATTTACATATAAAATCGCAACAAATCGGACAAATTATCGAAGAATTGGATATGAAATCCTTACGCTGGATCGAATTATCGGAAAAAACATAAAAATATGAAATCTTATCGAAAAGAATTGTGGTTCAACACCCCGACACGGCGTGCATTTATAAACATCACGCCCGAAATCAACGCCTGTTTGGCAGAAAGCGGAATAAAAGAAGGCTTGGTATTGGCAAATGCCATGCACATTACGGCAAGCGTATTTATCAATGACGATGAAAGCGGCTTGCATCATGACATGGATATATGGCTTGATCGGTTAGCGCCCGAAAAACCATATAATCAATATCATCATAACACATTTGAAGACAATGCCGACGCACATCTGAAACGTTCCGTCATGGGACGAGAAACCGTTATTGCCATCACCGGCGGCAGATTGGATTTAGGTCCTTGGGAACAGGTTTTTTACGGAGAGTTTGACGGAAAGCGCAGAAAAAGGGTATTGATAAAGATTATAGGAGATTAGAAAATAACAACATGTACCGGAATCCGCAAATCCAATACGAGTCGCCGAAAACGATTAAACGGTTTCAAGAGAAAAAACTTTCTGAAACACTTCTTTATCTGAGTAATAATTCTCCTTATTACAAAGAATTGTTTGAAAAAGAAAAAATCGACATCGATAAAATACAAACAATCGAAGATTTGCAATTCATTCCCACGACGGAAAAATCTACGCTCCAATTGAGAACTCCCGATTTTTGTTGCGTTTCACCGGAGAATATTATTGATATTGTCTCTACTTCCGGAACATCGGGAGATCCGGTGATTTTCGGTTTGACCGAAAATGATTTACAGCGTTTAGCCTATAATGAACGCTTGAGTTTTGAAACGGCCGGACTGGATCGGAACGATATCATGCAATTGATGACTACGATTGATCGCCGGTTTATGGCCGGTTTAGCTTATTTTTTGGGGGCGCGCGAATTGAATATGGGTATATGCCGTGTGGGAAACGGAATTCCCGAATTGCAATGGGACACGATCCGGAGGATTCAGCCGACCGTAGCCATGGTTGTACCTTCTTTCATCTGCAAATTAATTGATTATGCCAAACAGGAAAATATCGACTACCAACATTCTTCTTTACGAAAATTCATCTGCATCGGAGAAGCGATCCGCCGACCCGATTCAGGCTATAATACTTTAGGAGAAAAAATAAGCGATCAATGGGAAAATATACGTTTATTTTCCACTTATGCTTCCACCGAAATGCAAACCTCATTCACCGAATGTTCCGAAGGGAAAGGCGGACACCTTCAACCGGAATTGATTATCGCCGAATTTCTTGATTCCGAAGGAAAACCGGTAATGCCGGGCGAAGAGGGCGAAGTTACCGTTACGACGCTTGGGATTGAAGGCATGCCGCTTTTGCGTTTTCGAACGGGCGATATGGTCGTCCACCACACGGAAGCTTGTCGGTGCGGAAGAAACAGTATGCGCTTGAGCGGCGTAACGGGACGAAAAGGACAAATGATTAAATTCAAGGGAACAACACTTTATCCTCCTGCTTTGTATGATATCATGGACAGTATTCCCGAAGTGGTCGATTACGTAGTGGAAGTATTTCATAATGATTTAGGAACAGACGAAATTGTCATTCGCGTTGCCACTCACTACAAAACGGATGTTTTTGAGAAACATATCAAAGATGTATTCCGCTCAAAAATCAGGGTAGCCCCTTCTATCGCTTTTGAATCCGTTGATTATATCCATTCGATACAATTTCCTCAAAATAAACGAAAATCGGTCAAATTTATTGATAGAAGAGAATAATTTTATACTTTTGTAAACTGAAAAAATTACTTATATACAAATATGAAAACACTCATTCACCTGTGCTTTTTTTTAGGAATGCTTCTTTGCCTGAGTCTATCCGCTTGCCGGTCGGCATCGGTTGAACAAAATGAAGACGGGATAACGGTCATAATGAATACATCATCGGCTAATACTCTCAAAAAGATTCGATTGCAAATTGTCACCGATAATATTATTCGCGTGACCGCTTCACCTGATTCGACATTTTCCAAACGGGAAAGTTTGATTAATGTACATCCGGAAACACTCAAAGTGGGATGGTCTATGTTTAAGACAAGTCAAGATGTGAGTATAGAAACGTCGGCTGTCCGAGCAACCGTTTCGTTGAAAACCGGGGAAGTTTCGTTCTTCGATAAAGCCGGAAAAACAATTTTAGCGGAAAACGCCGGTGGAGGGAAAACTTTTCAAGCGATGGAAGCGGATGGAGAAAAAGCTTGGTCGATCCGGCAGATTTTTGAATCGCCCGACGATGAAGCTTTTTACGGTTTGGGACAACATCAATCGGACGAATTTAACTACAAAGGCAAAAATGAAGTTTTATATCAATACAATACGAAAGTATCTATTCCTTTTATCGTTTCCAATAAAAACTACGGTCTGCTTTGGGATAATTATTCTCTGACAAAATTCGGCGATCCAAGGGATTATGCGCAATTGAATCAATTCGCTTTGTTTGACAAAACCGGTAAAGAAGGAGGATTGACCGCTGTTTATCAAAGAAGAAATAATCCGCAACAAACATTGGAACGTCAAGAAAATACGATCGACTATTCCAACTTGGAGACAGTGCGTAATTTTCCGGAACACTTTTCGCAATACGATTCGGTCACTTGGGAAGGAGAAATTCAACCCAAAGAATCCGGCATTTATCGCTTTATTCTGTATTATGCGGGATATACAAAAGTCTATTTAGATGACCGGTTAGTGGTAGCCGAACGATGGCGCACGGCATGGAATCCCAATTCTTACAAGTTTTCCTCTGATATGGAAAAAGATCGGAAATACAAATTGAGAATCGAATGGAAGCCCGACGGAGGAATTTCGTATTTGAGTTTGAAAGCATTAAGTCCGGTTCCCGATGCAGAACAGAATAAACTTTCATTTTGGTCGGAAATGGCAGATCAGATTGATTACTATTTCATATATGGAAATTCTACGGATGATGTAATCAGCGGATTCCGCACGATAACGGGGAAAGCGCAGGTGATGCCCAAGTGGGCTATGGGCTTTTGGCAGAGTCGCGAGCGTTACAAAACGCAAAAAGAACTGTTGGATGTATTAAAGGAATTTCGTCAACGCCGTATTCCCATTGACAATATTGTGCAAGACTGGTCGTATTGGCCCGAAGATGCGTGGGGTAGCCATGATTTCGATTTGCAGCGCTATCCCGATGCCACCGCCATGATTAATGAAGTCCACAAGATGAATGCCCGCTTGATGATTTCCGTCTGGCCCAAGTTTTATTATACAACAGACCATTACAAAGAATTTGACAAACAGGGATGGATGTATCGCCGGGCGGTTCAAGACAGTATTCGCGATTGGATAGGCAAAGGCTATATCGGCTCATTCTATGATGCTTACAGTCCCGGTGCACGTCAACTGTTTTGGGACCAAATGAATAAAAAATTATATTGGAGAGGGATTGATGCCTGGTGGATGGATGCTCCCGAACCGGATATTTTGTCTAACTCATCCATCGAATACCGAAAAGCGTTGATGAATCCGACGGCTTTGGGTTCTTCCACGCGTTATTTCAATACCTACGGATTGATGAACGCCAAAGGGATTTATGAAGGACAAAGAGGAACAAATAACAACAATCGCGTATTTCTATTAACTCGTTCGGGGTTTGCCGGTTCGCAAAAATATGCTGCCGCAATTTGGAGCGGAGATATCGCTACGCGCTGGGAAGATATGAAAGCGCAAATCTCTGCCGGATTGAATTTCGCAATGGCAGGAAATCCGTATTGGACTATGGATGACGGCGGCTTTTGTGTCGAATGGCGTTATGCGCAGGCAAAACCCAATCCCGAAGACTTGGAAGAATGGCGTGAGTTAAACAATCGCTGGCATCAGTTCGGCGCTTTTGTTCCTTTGTTCCGGAGTCACGGTCAATATCCTTACCGGGAAATTTGGAATGTAGCGCCCGAAACACATCCGGCTTATCATTCCATGTTATATTATAATCAATTACGTTATAGGTTAATGCCTTATATTTATTCCTTGTCGGGAAAGGTATATCTCGACAATTATACGATTATGCGCGCGCTGGTCATGGATTTCGGAAATGATAAGAACGTATTGAACATCGGCGATCAATACATGTTCGGACCTTGCCTGATGGTTTGTCCGGTGTATGAATACAAAGCTCGCGAACGGGAAGTGTATTTTCCGGCAGGAGCGGCATGGTATTCCGTTTATTCCGGTAAATCTACGGAAGGGGGACAAAAATTGAAAGTTGAAGCGCCTTACGACCGGATGCCGGTTTTTGTTGCAGCCGGTTCGATTCTTCCGATGGGTGATATTATTCAAAACACGACAGAAAATCAAAAAGACCTGACGATTTTTGTTTATGCCGGGAAAGACGGGCAATTTTCGCTTTATGAAGATGAAGGCGTCAATTACAATTACGAAAAAGGCGCTTATTCAATAATTCCGTTTACTTATAACGATAAAGAAAAAACGTTGACGGTAGGGAAACAATCCGGAGAATTTCCGGGTATGAATCGTGAACGAGCATTTCGAATTGTGTTTGTTTCTTCGGAAAAGCCCTGCGGGATTGATGCACCCTTGATAAATCAGACAATTCAATACAAAGGACAAGAGCAAACGATTCACTTTTAAATTTCAATAATCGGTTACAAATATGTTAGGTACAATTATTAATGCGGCGGCAGTCGTTGTGGGAAGCAGTATAGGATTGGCATTAAAAAAAGCCTTATCCGAAAAATATACTACCATCTATTTTCAAGCAGTAGGCTTATTTACACTTGTTTTAGGTGTGAAGATGTCAATGAAAATAAGCGCTCCTTTAATAGTTGCCCTGAGTTTGATTGCCGGCGGACTGTGCGGGGAATTTTTACGGTTAGAAGAGCGGATGAATCGTTTAGGCGATTATATGAAGGCAAGATTCAAAATTGGAAATGAACGATTCACCGAAGGATTAATTACGGCTTTTCTCTTATTCTGCATGGGTTCATTATCGATATTGGGTCCTGTGGAAGAAGGTTTAAAAGGGAATATATCCGAATTATTGAAAGCAAAATCATTATTAGACGGCTTTTCTTCCCTTTTGTTATCGTCTGCATTGGGAATCGGCGTTCTATTCTCTGTCGTTCCCTTGGTGATCTATCAAGGCGGGATTACTCTTATAGTCAGTCTTATCGGGAAAAACATTCCCGATAATTACATCAACGAAATAACAGTAATCGGCGGAATTCTTTTGATAGGATTAGCGTTGGATATTTTGAATATCAAAAAACTTCGGATCATGAATCTTCTGCCCGCTTTGATTTTTATTTGTGTCTTTTTGTGGCTGAGTACAAATATTTCGTTCTTTCAATGAATAATTTTATAATAATCTATTAATACTAATTCTTAAATTAACATCAAACGCCATGAGCAAAAATAAGTATCTGTTTCCATTGATTGTGATGGGTGCTCTGTTTTTTCTGTTAGGATTCATCACAACGATGAACAACTCCACCATCGACTTTTTTAAAGGTGCATTCGGATTAGATGATGTTCAGAAACAACTTCCGAACACATTTTTTTACGGTGCGTATATCGTGTCTATCCCGGCAGGATTTTTGTTGGCTAAAATCGGTTACAAAAACGGTGTTTTACTCGCTTTGGGATTGGTTGCATTGGGATTTTTCCTTTCCATTTGGGGCGTCGGCTCCGGTTACTATCCTTTCTTGGCAACTATATCGGTTTTCGCTATCGGAATAGTGATTCTTCAAGTAGTTGTAGCTCCGTATGTCACCGCATTGGGTCCGAAAGAAACGGCAGCGGGTCGGTTGACATTAACCAACGCATTGAATTCAGTCGCTACGGTTATTGCTCCCATTTTTGTTTCCGGATTGTTGGTTATTCCGAAATCGGATGTGGGTAAAGTATTATCTAATGCTGAAATTCAAAACATTGTGAAAAATCCGTTCTTATTTATCGGTATCGTCGCATTGGTAATCCTCGCTATCATGTTCTTCTTGGAACTTCCCGAAATAAAAAGCGAAGACGAAGTTGTTTCAGTAAAAGACAGTAATAAATATAAATCAAGCGCTTTCAAATACATTCATGTGTGGTTGGGATCACTGGCTATATTCTTCTACTTAGGTATCGAAATCGGGATTCCGAGTTTTTTTGCCGATTTCAGCGAAAAAATAGGGGCTGAATTACCCACAACGGCAATCGACATGTTGAAATATTATTGGGGCGGTTTGATGATCGGTCGTATTTTAGGTATCTTTATATTACGAACAGTTAGACCCGGCATTTTATTGACCGTTTGTTCCGTATGCGGAGCGGCAATGTTGCTTGGTTCCATCCTTGTCGAAGGAAATACGGGAATGTGGTTGTTCTTGGGAACCGGTTTATTTCACTCGATCATGTGGCCCGTCATTTTCAGTCTTGCATTAGAAGATTTGGGTCCTCATACCAAAGTGGCATCAGGCATCATTGCGACTTCTGTAATCGGCGCTGCCATCTTACCTCCACTCATGGGTAAAATCCAAATTGCCACAGGAACCGTAATTGCTGCTGTCTGCTGTATATTCATCTATTATTTGTATCAGATATTTTTTGCATTGAAAGGCTCTAAAATCAGAATGTAATAGAATATAATACCATATCTTCAAAACTGATGGGAATTATCATTTTTGAAGATATGTTTGTAAAAAAACGTTTTTTACCGATTTCTAAAAATTATTTATTTTGAAAAATACGCTATTACCAATTTTTCTGTTAATTTCTTGCTATTTAATAGCACAAGACAATACGCAAGCCCGTATAGATTCATTACGTAACCGGATTACTGCGGCAAAAGGCGCAGAGAAATTGAAAACCTACGAATATTTGACCAACATCTATTATATGGAATCCGCAAATGACAGCCTGAAAATGGATACGTTGCTTGCCCTTTACCGTGAATACGATGCCGAAGCATTACGACAGCAAAATTATGCTGCACAGGGATTAGTCAGAAATAATACAACAGGTGCGTATTTAAATAGGAATGAATTTGATGAAATTTTCAAACTTACGCCGGATTATCTTGCCTATCTTTCCAAACATAAAGTATGGCAAGATTATTATAGCATCTATATGAAAATATTGCAAGCCCATTTACGGACCGGCGAGTACGCCGAAGCTATAGAAGGAGCTCAACAAATGTATAATGAGGCAAAACTACGAAATCATAATAACGGTAAAGGGATGGCGCTTTACATGTTATCGTCGGCATACAGCTCAATGAGCCGGTTCGAAGAGGCGGAAAAATACATGAAGGAATGTATCGAAACCATCAAAAGCGATGACAAGTTGTTGTGGCTTACTGCACAGGCTTATTTCAGACTGTGTAATGCATCGATAGCTTTGAAACGCTATGATGAGGCATGGCAGCATGTCAGGGAATTTGAGAAAATCAATTACCGTTACGAAGAAGTTTCCAAATTTAAACAACCTACATCATGGGTAAACCTGTGGAGAATTTATATGCAATTGTATTTTGAAAACAACGACTATGACAAAACTGAAATCTATTGCAATAAATTAGACAGTATGAACGCCGGTTCCTTCGTACAGTGTGAAGTTTATTCGATGCGTTCTCGAATCTACTATGAACGTAAACAATACGACATAGCTTTGAAAATGGCATATAAAGCAGGGGAGCTGAGCGGCGGAGACCCTATTTTAATGAATGAAAACCAGGATCTTAAGATTATGATCTTATGCGCCTCCAAAGGTATGGAGAATATTTACGATTTATTTCAACAGTCGGTCAACCTGCATGATTCTATCCGTAATACGGAATTTAACGCCCATTTGGATGAACTGCGCACAGTGTATGAAGTGGATAAAATAACCGCCGAAAAAAAACATAACCGTAATTATTTTCTTTTTACGTTAGGCGGATGTATCTTTTTAACAATTACGCTCGGAATATGGATTTACTACTACCGTACTGTTACTCGCAAAAATAAAGCATTGTATCTTCAAATAAAGGAACAAGATCGCTTGGTGGAAGAACTGAAACAGGCGGCTGCCGTTGATGAACCTGAATATCTTCCCGGTGACATTCAACAACAACAATTAGTTACCCGATTTTGCGAATATCTGCTCAATGAACGAAATTTTGCTAAACCCGAAATAAATCTCGACGAACTGATTTCAAAATTAGCTACAAATAGAACTTACTTTTTCGAAGCCGTAAAAGCGGTTACGAAGAAAACACCGGTGGAATATATTCGCTCGCTGCAATTGGAAGAAGCCAAACAAATGTTGGAAACCCGTTCCGACCTCAACATTGAAACGATTGCAGAAAGCAGTGGTTTTAATTCCCGCAGCACATTTTACCGCCTTTTTCGCGAACATTACCAAATCAGTCCGACGGAATACCGCAACATAGCGAAGAGTTTTTAATAAATCTCGGACGGTTTGAAACAAATTTCGGACGATTTGAAACGTCCGTTCCGTTTTTTCATTCGACCTTTGTTCAGAAAATAAGAGAATATAACCATTGTACAAAATATATAGTTTGATTTACGAATATGAAACAATTTAGACACAACCCTATTTTAAGCAGGGTATTTTTCTTAACCCTCGCTTTAGTGCTTTCAACTTCCATACGAGCAGCGGGCGGCAGCGGTACGATGCAGGACCCGTACATCATCACTACGGCAACAGAGTTAAACAATGTCCGGAACAATCCGGCCGCCTGCTACAAATTAGGCAACGACATCAACATGTCAGGT
>Ga0123354_10000620_pt1 | contig 37150 bp, 30 predicted proteins | sample TergutLab28metaG_2_FD_97872 | JGI IMG/M metagenome (GOLD analysis project Ga0123354, IMG submission 97872) | Labiotermes labralis P4 segment gut microbial communities from Petit-Saut dam, French Guiana - Lab288 P4 | ecosystem: Host-associated > Arthropoda: Insects > Digestive system > Gut ... | reverse complement strand
TCCTATTAGCATATTAGTAAATTTTAATAATTTCCCTTTCGGGACACCCAAATTGTTCTTTTATTCATCTGATAATCACTGATAATCAAGAAAATAAAATTTTGAAATAAAAACGTGCGGAAAGCAAAAGGGGCGCTTTATTATATGCGCTCCTTTGTTTCTTTGAACAATCGCATAGTTTCTTTATATTTTAGGGAAACTGCCTGAGATGAAATCTTACAAGCCCAAAATCCGAAGCGACCATCCAAAAATCCTAATCTTAAAACATAGTCTCTAAAAAACCGGAATGAACCACCAAAATAGATCTTGAAAAAATTGGGGATTTTGCCTTTTAAAAATAATTGCTCTGCGCCCAGCAAAGCATATTTTTCAGATCTTTGTTTGTGCTCATGAATGGAATCAAAAGAATAGTGCAGTATGTCAAATTTAAACTTTCCGATAGAAGTATTTGGATTAACTTCTAAAATTTCATGTACAAGATTTGTATTCCAACAAGCCACCTCTTTTTTAAAAAGACGGAGTTTTGTGTCGGGATACCAACCGCTGTGGCGAAGCCATTTTCCGCAATATCTGTTACGCCTGTTCATGCTGTAAACTTTAAACTCCGGATTTTTTAATGTAACGCGGATCTCTTCTTTTAATCCGCAACTCAATGCTTCATCAGCATCTAAAGATAGAATCCAGTAATTTTTGGTTAAACTATCGGCAAAGTTTTTTTGCGAACCAAAGCCAAGCCAATCCTGATGTATTACTTTAGCTCCGCAAGATTGAGCAATAACTACGGTGTGGTCAGTGGATCCGGAATCAACAACAATGATTTCATTTGCAATATCTTGAACAGAATCCAAACAACGCTTGATGTGTTTAGCTTCATTATATGTTATAACGACCACCGAAAGCAATTCCATATTGTTATCTCCTATTATTCATTTTTAAAAATCTCTTTAGGCGTAATCCACATCAAAAAACAGATAAAAAAGGCAAAAAAGTTCAACCCTATAAAGTTTTCCCAGTTGGCATCACCGAAATTGGCTACTAACATACTCACAAAAAAAATCGTAATTAAAAAGGAATTGTTTTTTCTTCCTTTAAAAAAAATATATAATAAAACGCCCAAAATATACAATGTCCCTAACATCCCAAATCGAATAAGATAATTAAGATATTGATTAACAGAGCTATTCTGTGTGCAATCCAATTTAGATCCAGATTCCACAATCGCGTCTTTGTAAGCTTGTTGCAAATTGCCCACCCCTACTCCTAACCAGAAATGTTTCTTAATAATAATAATAATAGATAACCTCGCCAATTCAATTCTTTTCGACAGGGTTTTCTCATTAGGATACTGGTCATGAATATATTGATCCATCTCCCATATAGTTTCATAAACTCGAGGGTAAATTCCTAATTTATTCTCTGCATAAATATAATTAGGAAGTTCATTTTCAATATTTTCAATATCTTTTTGTGAAAGTTGTGCAAAACCATCTGCATCTTTGGTCAATCCTTTACTGGTCATATATCTTATAATCACACTCCGAAACGGATAACCATTCAGCGTTTTACCTTGATAAGGTTTACAACTATGGGCATTCCATAATGGAATTAATTCTTCTTCACAAATAAATAAACCTGTATAATTTCCATTTTCTTTGGTTTTATTATTAAAATTATGTTTATACTTATTTCCATTTGCCGTATATTGTGCTATTTCATTTGGATTATACTCAATAACATTATAAAATTTTTGAACGCAATGAGATAAATAAAGAACAGGAAAGATTGTGATACAAATAACACATCCCAGTAAAGCAAATTTTAGCCACCTCTTTCTTGTTTTCCATATCAATATGAGTAACACAGTAAAAGACATTGCGTAAAAATAAAAATACCCGTTGAATGATTTAAGTGAAAAAAGTGCAAAGGTTAAAAATGCAATAAGAAAAAGCAATAACATTTTTTGAATCCACGAAAAATTTTCGTGGTAGATGAAATAGAACATAATCCAGATTGCAAATCCAATTTGATATGCAAAAGGTATATGATCTATCCATGTAACTTTTCTAAAATCTGAGAAAAAGAGCGAGTCAATCAGCGTTAATTTTAGTAATGCTACGAAAGCAGCAATGCTAACAGTGATAATATAGATCCCCAACAAGCGGCAAGTTGTCTTATATGAAATCGGAGACGAAGAACCTAATACAAAAGCAAAAGTAAACCAATAAGAGCTTTTATTTAATTCTTGTAAACCAATAGAGAAATTGTGTGTAAAACAAAGTCCTATCAAATATAGCAGAGGGATGCTCATCATTAAAAGCGCCCCGGTGTTGTGTCTCAACCTGTACCATTTTGCTTTATAATCTCCTGTCAAAATCCAAACTACAAGCAAGGCAGGGGCAGTTATACTGATTAAAGCAACAGAAGTAGGCAAAGCAATTAAAAATGCTGCCAAAGAGAAAAGATATAGATTTTCTTTCCAGTTATAAATTAGGGATTTACAATAACCATTCAACATTAATAGTAATTTTATACAATAGCGTGAAAATTTCTTAATTATTGTATAGATTCTTTAAATCGTACAAAGCTTTTAAATATTGTACTTCGTGGACAATTTTTTGTGCTTTTGCGGCGTGTTCCATATTAAAGTCGCGCATAAGATCGGTAACGCTCATGGTACCGTTTTCGGTTTTTGCTTCGGAAGCTTTGTAAATGGTTCCACGCATACGGATAATATCGTCATCGGAAGCTAATAGTTTTCTATATTGTTCTGCAATAGCTTGTTGTTGTTTTGTTTGAATCGTTTGGTTTAACAAAAACACCTTTCTATTAATCTCAATGTTGTTGATATTATTTTCTATAATACGCTTTTCGTTTTTGATGGTATAAAGATTTCCGAACCCCCAGTTTAGCTGAACCCCGCCGATAGCATATAGTTTTCCTCCGGTATTGAACATATTTAATCCGGGTCGTGCGAAGCCACCTTGCAGAAAAAATCCAAATTTAGGCATATTTTTAGTTAAAATCTGCGTATTTTGTATTTTTTGGGCTAAAATTATGGCGTCAAAAAGTTGCAATTCCAATCGGTTATTTATTGTTTGCACGAAAACGATTTCAGGTTTTTGCAAAGCCATATCCGGCGCTAAAACCTCTCCCATGAATGCGCCCAGGATTGCCACAAAAGCCTCTCTCATCGTAGTAAGTTGTATTATTTGCTGTTCTGCGGTAATTAGTTCTACTTTCACTGCGTCAATATCCGATTCATTGGCGAAGCCCAATTCTTCATAACTTACCACCTTATCAAGATTGCGTTTCAACTCTTTTAGATTCACGTTAATCTGTTCTATTTGGCTGTCGTACAGAATAATTCCAAAGAAGAGTTCATTAATACGTTCTCGGATAGCATACATATCCACAGCATTTTGTTTGCGTTGCACTTCGGCGGCAGCTTGAATTGTTTTTTTTGCCGATCTGATCTGTCCGCCATCCCAAATAATTTGATTGAGTTGCAGATATGCTTGATACTGGTCTTTTGGAACTTGAACGCTTAAATCAATGGGCGGAGGTACGGTAAAGTTTGCTGCATCGGTTTGGAGAGATGCTTTGCCAAAAAGTTGAAATTGGGGAATCCACGCACGGGAAGCGTTTTGCAAATTGTATTTTTCGCTTAAAGTAATCAACTCAACTTGTTGAATAAGCGGATAGTTTTTTTCGGTTTTTTCGTAACACTCAAACAAAGTGAGAGGTTGGGCTAAACCGAAAAAGGGGAGAAAGGAGAAGGAAGAAAGGAGAAGGAAGAACCTCATCATCTCATCATCTCATTTCTTATTTCACAATATCGAGCAATTCCACTTCAAAAATAAGAGTAGCGCCGGGTTTAATAAGACCGCCAGGGCTTCTGTCTCCATAGCCTAAATCGGAAGGAATGTAGAACATAAACTTAGAGCCTACAGGCATTAATTGCAGCCCTTCCGTCCAACCTCCAATTACTTGGTTTAAGCCAAATTCAGCAGGAATTCCTCTTTCAACCGATGAATCAAACACTTGTCCGTCAATAGTTTTTCCGGTGTAGTGTACTTTCACTTTGTCGGTAGCCTCGGGCTTGGGACCGGTACCTGTTATGATGGGTTCGTATTGTAATCCGGAAGCGGTTTCATGAACACCTTCGCGTTTTTTGTTTTCGGCAAGAAATAGCATGCCTCTCTCTTTTTCAATTGCAGATCCTTGGTTTTGTTTCGCTTGCAATTTTTCTTCAATATCCTTGAAGCAAGCTTTCATCTCTTCTGGTGAGAATTTGTTTTCGCCCTTTAATGCGTCCATCAATCCTTCTGTAAAAGGTTTAATGTCAACTTCAAGTCCTGCATTATTTAAACTTTCTCCCATGTTAGCGCCAAGGGCATAGCTGTTTTTTTCTTCTTGTGTCATGTTTTGTGATTTTAGGGTAACTGTCATTCCTATTAGGAATAAACTCATTAAAATTAATACTGATTTTTTCATTTTTATTGGGTTTTAATTATACTCGTCAAAAAACGATGATTATTACTAATTATTACAAAGAAAAAATTATCCAATAACAATTAATACATCACCTTCCATAACTGAATCGTTTGGTTTAACGCGAACTTCTTTCACTACGCCTTCTTTATCGGCATCAATATTGTTTTCCATTTTCATGGCTTCCAGCATTAATACATGTTGTCCTTGTTTTACGGTGTCACCCACTTTAACAAAGATATCCAATACAACACCGGGAAGGGGCGATTTTATAGAACTGCCTCCGGAAGGGGCAGCCGCAGCTTGAGCAACTTTTGCTTCCACATGAGCAGCTTGCGGAATAGGAGGATGCGCCACTTTAACCACCGTTTTAGGAGCAGAAACGGGTTTCGGTATCTCTAAATCTAACACTACCTGGTAGGGATTTTCATTTACTTCCACATGCGCTGTTTGATCTTCAATTCCAACAATATCAACGGAATACTTATTGTTATTAATGGTAAATTTGTAGTTTTTCATTTTGGATAATTAGTTTTTTTTATTATGATTTTATGAGCGCAAAAATAACATGTTTTTTTTAAAAAATAACATTAATGAAATTGTTATGTGAAAAATTTTATTTTCGCGACGCTAAATTGTAAAAATTTCAAAAAGTAATTATTATGGCTACAACAGCTGATTTTAGAAATGGTTTGTGTATAGAATTTAACGGTGAATTGTATGTGATTGTTGAATTTCAACACGTAAAACCAGGCAAAGGTCCTGCCTTTGTGAGAACAAGAATTAAAAACTTGAAAACAGGCAGAACATTAGAAAATACTTTTACTGCCGGTGTGAAAATTGATATTGCCCGCGTAGAACGCCGTCCTTACCAATTTTTATACAAAGAAAGCGACGACTCCTACAACTTTATGCATACTGATACCTTTGAGCAATTATCCATTCAAGAATCTTTAATCAATAATCCGGGCTTACTGAAAGAAGGACAAAGCGTAGAGGTTATGTATCATGCCGATACCGATACCCCGCTTACCTGCGAACTGCCTCCTTTTGTGGATTTAGAAGTTACTTACACTGAACCCGGAGTAAAAGGCGATACAGCAACCAATGCGGCAAAAAGAGCGATTGTTGAAACCGGCGCCGAAGTTTCTGTTCCTCTTTTTATTGAAACCGGCGAAAAAATTCGAGTAGATACCCGCACTAACAAATATGCCGAAAGAGTAAAATAATACAAATTGCCATTTTTTTAAATGGCTTTTTTCATCATCATATTAATTATATGAAGTTCACAAACAAACTAACTGTAAGTCAAATTATTGAAATTATGAATAGTGAGGTTACCGTAACAGGAGATCTCAATAATTTATTTTCAGGCATTAATGAGATCCACTCGGTAGAACCCGGCGATATTTCATTTGTTGACCACCCTAAATATTACGATAAAGTATTGAATAGTAAAGCTATTGCAGTAATTATCAATAAAAATGTTGATCCTCCTAACGGAAAAACACTCTTTATTTGCGATGACCCCTTGATTTGCTTTTTGAAGATTGTGCAACATTTCGTAAAATTTCATCCTCAAAATACAGCCATTCACCCCTCGGCAATTATTGGAGAAGGTACTGTGGTTCAACCTAATGTATTTATTGGAGAGCATGTTACCATCGGAAAAAACTGTATCATTCATGCCAACGTAAGCATTTATGCCAATACCGAAATTGGTAACAACGTTACAATTCACTCAAACTCAACAATCGGAGGCGATGCGTGCTATTTTCAAAAACGCGAAACAGGGTGGATAAAACTTACTTCGGGAGGCTCTACAAAAATTGAAGATGATGTGGAAATTGGATGCAACTGCTGCATAGATAAAGGAATTTCCGGTATTACTTTTATTGGAAAAGGTACAAAATTCGACAATCAAGTACAGGTTGGACACGACGCACATATTGGCGCTCATTGTTTTTTGGGCGCACAATGTGGTATTTCTGGATGCACATTTATTGATGACTTCTGTTCAATGTGGGCAAAATCAGGAGTGAATAAAGGACTTTATATTGCAAAAAACACCACACTGCTCGCCATGTCCGCGTTAGATAAATCTGTACCTGAAGAAGGCGCCGTTTTCTTTGGCATTCCTGCTGACGAAGCACGTAAAAAATGGAAAGAGATGGTGTATATTAAAAAACTTCCCGAATTTATTAGTTCATTTGAAAAAAATAAAAACTAAAACAGGGATCTATATCCACATCCCGTTTTGTGAAAAAAAATGCATCTATTGCAACTTCTACTCTATTGTAAATACAAAAAAAATAGAAGCGTATGTGGATGCTCTCATCATAGAGATGCAGAAAGCAGAAGGCAGAAGGCAGAAAGAAAAGGTTGAAACCATTTATTTCGGAGGTGGAACTCCTACCCTATTGCCTATTCATTCTTTAGAAATAATTTTGAGTGTGATCTATGATCATTTTGACGTTGCCAATGAGATTGAATGTACTATAGAAGGAAATCCCGAACAGTTGTCGTTAGATTATCTGAAAGATTTAAAAAAAATTGGATTTAATAGAATAAGTATTGGAATACAATCTTTTAATGATGAAATTTTGCACTTTTTGGGAAGAATCCATTCCGGACAAGATGCCATTTTTGCTGTTGAAAATGCACAAAAAGCAGGTTTTGAAAATATCTCCGTAGATTTGATTTATGGAATCTATTTGCGTTCACTGCAAGATTGGGCGCAAGAATTGAAAATAGCTTTTCAACTGCCTGTTAAACATCTATCCGCCTATTCATTAACCGTTGAAGAATATACGTTGTTACATAAAAAAATATCACAAGAAAAAATACAAAATATAGATGAAGAGCAATCTTTACAAGAAATGGACATCCTGATTGATGAAGCGGAAAAGAATGGTTTTGAACATTATGAAGTTTCCAACTTTGCATTAAAAAACTATCACTCAATACATAACTCTAATTATTGGAACGGAACTCCTTATTTTGGTTTTGGCGCCTCTGCACACAGTTTTTCCGGAAATGCAAGAAGATGGAATGTTTCAAATATGGAAAAATATATTCACGCAATAGAAAACAATGAACCCTGTTTTGAAGAAGAATATCTGTCGCTTGTTGAACAATATAATGAATATATCTTATTGCGATTAAGAATGGAAACAGGTATTGATTGTAATTATCTTGAGCATCGTTTTGGAAAGGAAAAATACAATTATTTCCTCAATGCACTTCAAAATATCAATCCAAAATATTATAAGATTAAAGATCAACACCTATTGGTTACAAGAGAAGGAATGCCGTTTTTGGATTTTATAACAGAAAAATTGATCTCCAATTAAATTTTCCTTATTTTTGTCGCCTCATTAAAAAAAGGAGTTGTAACCATTTTTCGTTTTAACGTCTAATTATCAAAAATTTTTTATATTATGAATCCAAAACAATTAACACGTAGCGCCACCGACCGAAAGATTGCCGGTATTTGCGGCGGCTTGGGGGAATATCTTAATATTGACCCCGTTATTTTTAGAATTGCTTTCATCCTTACGCTGTTTATAGGTGGAACAGGGTTATTAGTCTATCTCATTATGATATTTGTGGTTCCTGAAAAACCTGTGAATTTTCAAGACTACGAAAAAAAAAATGAGATCATTACAGACCCTTTTTCTGAAATAACAAAAAAGAGGATTAAGGACGCTCCCCTGATCATTATCGGGTCTGTTTTAATTTTATTTGGAATTCTTTTCTTTTTCTACAAAGCATCTCCTTTTCGTTTTTGTGAATTTTTATCTCCTATTCTATTAGTCAAATTTTTCTTTCCTATGCTATTTATTACAGGAGGTATTATATTAGTTCTTTTTAGTAAAAAACTTTAAACCTAAATCTTATGAAAAGTAAACACATTTTTTCCGGAGTTCTACTCATTACCATCGGTATTCTTTGGATACTTAAAATGCTCGGCGTTATCGCTTTTAGCTGGTGCGCATTTTTTAAACTTTGGCCCCTTATTTTAATTTGGGTTGGAATAAAACTCATTCCCATTTCAGATAAATGGAAAATTGCCCTTAACATTATTGTTCTATTTATTGGAATTGCCTTTTTGCTTATTTTAAGTAATTCAAATTGTTGTGGTTATGAGTGGAATAAAACGTATCACCATACAAATGACTGGATTTGTTGCCATGACGACGACGACGGGGATGCTACCTCCTGTACAAATAAGAATTTTATTAAGTATGAAAATTACGAAAACGCTCGTTTGCAATTAACGGCTTCTGCCGGCAAGTTAACATTTTCCCCCGGAGAGGAACTGTTTGCCATTAAAGAAAAAGAAAATTCATATTCCAAAATTCTCATTCGCAATATAATAGAAGATAATGTTGTCAATATTAAGGCCGAACTGCAGCCACTTAAAAAAACGCATCAAAAGAGATCCTATAAATATGATATTTTGCTTAACCAAAACCCTGTTTGGGATATCGATTTGGAACTCAACGCCACCGCAGGACAAATTGATTTAAGTGCTTTTAAAATCAAAGAATTGAATGTGGAAGCAAATGCTTCTGCTTTAGATTTGAAACTCGGAAGTTTGTATCCCGAAGTAAACGTTACAGTGGAATCGAACGCCTCCGCAGTGGAAATAACTATACCAAAAGAGATGAAGTGCTCGCTTAATAAAGCAGAAAGCATACTCTCCTCATTTAGCGTGAAAGGACTTGAAAAACAGAGTGATAACCAATATGTTTCCTGCGGCGATGGGGAAACAGCAGGGGTTATTCATATTACGATTGAGACCAATGTTTCTTCGGTAGAGATCAAGCGGTATTAAATTAGAAATGAGAGGTAAGAAAAGAGAGGTAAGAATTCTATTACCTCTCTTTTTTTATATCTTTGCACCTCTTTAAAAAAAACTATAAACAATTAAAAATTAAACAAATGAGTGAAATTATTGGAATTTTCGGTCGTCAAATTTTGGATTCAAGAGGCAATCCAACCGTAGAAGTGGATGTATATACTGCTGCCGGCGCATTAGGACGCGCTGCCGTGCCTTCCGGTGCATCTACCGGCATTCACGAAGCCGTAGAACTTCGCGATGGCGACAAATCTAAATATGTAGGCAAAGGCGTGTTAAAAGCGGTTGAAAACGTGAACGGTGTTTTAGCTAATGAACTGAAAGGTATGTTGGTTTCCAATCAAAACGAGATTGATGCCCGAATGATAGAGATTGACGGGACACCCAACAAAGCCAAATTGGGTGCGAATGCCATTTTGGGCGTTTCCTTAGCCGTTGCAAAAGCGGCTGCTCAAGAAAGCAGTCAGGAGCTTTACCGCTATGTGGGTGGCGTGAACGCCAATACCTTGCCCATTCCGCTGATGAACATCATTAACGGCGGCTCACACGCGGATAACTGCATAGACTTTCAAGAGTTTATGATCATGCCGGTGGGTGCGGAAACTTTTTCCGAAGCGCTTCGTATGGGTGCGGAAACTTTCCACAACCTGAAATCCGTGCTTAAAGGAATGGGCTATGCCACAAATGTGGGCGACGAAGGCGGATTTGCCCCCAACCTGAAATCGAACGAAGAAGCCATAGAAGTGATCCTTAAAGCCATTGAAAAAGCAGGATATAAACCGGGTATAGATATTTGCATTGCCCTTGACCCAGCCTCCTCCGAATATTTCATTACCGATGAGAAGGTATATCATCTTCATAAATCTACCGGCGACAAATTAACTCCGGCACAAATGGTGGACTACTGGGCAAACTGGGTAAAAAAATATCCTATCGTTTCTATTGAAGACGGCATGGCGGAAGATGACTGGGAAGGCTGGAAAATTATGTCCGACAAGTTAGGAAACGAGATTCAGTTGGTGGGCGATGACCTCTTTGTTACCAATGTAAAACGTTTGGCAGAAGGTATCGGAAAAGGTATTGCCAATTCTATTCTGATAAAAGTGAACCAAATAGGAACGCTAACCGAAACCATTGACGCAGTGAATATGGCGAAATGCAACGGCTACACTGCGGTTATGTCGCACCGTTCGGGCGAAACAGAAGATACTACCATTGCCGATTTAGCGGTTGCGCTGAATACCGGACAAATCAAGACCGGCTCGGCAAGTCGCACCGACCGCATCGCAAAATACAACCAACTGCTTCGCATTGAAGAACTTTTAGGCGGACAAGCATACTATCCGGGAAAAAATTTTCCGTACTATAGATAGGGCAAGGCAAAATTTAAGTGTTTTTTTCAAAAAAAATTACCTCTCCCCTTGACAAACGCCTTTTCATGTATTATATTTGCCGCGTTGAACTCAATACGCTAATAATACTAATACATCACTCATTATGAAGAAGTTTGTTGTTTTGTCAGGTTGTATCCTGTTATCTTTTTGTTCCTTTTCTCAAATCTATGAACATTTTTTAGATAGTAATTTTCCCAACTGGGTGGGAAATAGAGAGCTCTTTACCGTAAATACCAACCACGAGTTGCAACTCAATGCTACCGAAGCGGGAGATGCCTATCTGTCGCTGCTTACACCGCAATATAATAATGTTTGGGAGTGGATTTTCTATATTAGAATGCCGTTTTCGCCTTCCAACAACAATTTTGCACGAGTGTATCTTACCGCCAACACTACCGACCTCACTTCCATGTTTTTAAAAGGTTATTATTTGCAATTCGGAGAAAATTTAGCACAAGACGCTATCGAACTCTTTTACCAAAATGGAACCTCTCATACCTCCATTTGCAGAGGAAAGGATGGTAGAATAGCCACGAGTTTTTCTTTGTATGTAAAAGTCAGATACACAGAACCTAATCATTGGGAGATTTTGGCAGATGAACTTCGATGCGGTGTCTATGAAACAGACGCTTCGGGCGTAAGTGTAGAGCAGTTTGAACATGCCGCCTTAGGCGTATTTTGCAAATATACAGTAACCAACAGCAAGAGGTTTTTCTTTGATGATTTCTATTACGGACCACCCATTGTGGATACGGTAAAACCAAAAATAGTTTCGCTACAACCTCAACAAGACGGAAAAACACTGCAAATTAAATTCTCGAAAAATGTAACCCCTGAAACCGCTTTACTATCTTCAAATTTTGTTATCAATGAAACCATTCGACCTGATGATTGTAATTTTGTGGAGAATGATTTTTCTTTGGTTGAGATTCGTTGTAAAAATGAATTTCAAGACAGAACAGCGCACACTATTTCAATAGAAAACATACATGATATGGCAGATAATAAAATGGAAAGATTTTTTGGGAATTTTACTTTTGCTAAAATTCGAAGAAACGATATCTTGATTTCGGAGATTATGGCAAAACCCAATCCTGTTGTGGGATTGCCTAATTGTGAATATGTTGAGCTCCATAATTGGGGCGTTCCCGATGCAGTAGTTTTGAAAAATTGGAAGATGAAAATTAACAACTCTAATAAAAATCTTCCTGTAATAACTATTCCGCCAAACGGGTATATTTTTCTTGTTGCAAACTCTTGCAATGAATATCAAGATGATAATGAACCTAATATGTATCGTGTTTCCTCTTTGGGAATTGCGGATGCCGGTACGCAAATTGTGCTTTATAATGCATCGGATGAAGTGATCCATGAAGTTACTTTTTCAAACTCATGGCATCGAAATAAGCATAAGGCAGATGGCGGCTGGTCGTTAGAGATGATCGACCCTCAAAATCCTTGTACAGGAGAGGAAAATTGGAATTCTTCCATTTCCGATGCGGGGGGCACACCCGGAAAGCAAAACTCTATTTTCGGCTCAAATCCCGATTTTATCCCACCGGAAATTGAAAAAGTTACTATTGTTGATTCGATGCACCTTCGTGTATTTTTTTCGGAAACTGTTTTTTTTCATTCTTTAAAATCATTACAATTATTTGAAATTGACAAAAATATCGAAGTTGCTTCGGTAAGTGAAGCGCCTCCGAACAATCATATTTTACAAATAACCTTGCTCCATCCTATTCAACCCAATGTGCTTTACACACTCATCATGAAAGATACCGTATGGGACTGTGCGCAAAACGCGATAGTGAATAACAGATCATATCCTTTTGCCCTTCCAAGTGTTCCGCAACCTTTTGATTTAGTGATCAATGAAGTACTATTTAATGCAAAGGACAATTCGCGGGCAGAGTTTGTAGAATTGTACAACCGATCGCAAAAAGTAATTGATTTGGCTTCATTGCGAATTGGCTCCGGAGGCGCCGACCTTCCCGATAAATCTGTAATTGCAGTAAGTAGCGGGTTCTTGCTTTTCCCCAACGAGTATGTTGCTTTATGTAAACTTAAAGCCGTTACGGAAGAACAATACTATGTACCATATCCTAACCGTTTGATTCAATGCGATTCACTGCCTTCATATACCAATACTTCTGGTGTTGTTTTTTTAAGCGACAGAAGTTTTAATACGATTGACCGGTTTCAATACGATGAAAAGATGCACTATCCGCTACTTACCTCCGTTTCGGGGGTCTCATTAGAGCGGGTAAGTTTTGATAGAGAAACACAAAATGCTAACAATTGGAAATCAGCAGCGGAAAGTTTTGGATTTGCCACCCCCGGCTATCAAAACTCGCAATTCTCAAATAACGCTACTTATGAGGAATCTCTGAAGATTGTACCCGAAATATTTGCACCCAATCAATCCGGCTATTCCGACTACGTGGAGATCCATTGCAATTTTGCAGAAAGCGAGAATAGAGTCTCAATTACCATTTTCGACCGGTATGGAAACTTAATGAAAACGATTGCCAATAACCAAATTTGCGCACAGAGCGAACTCTTTCTTTGGGATGGCGTTTCGGATAAGAACTACCGTGTTCCGCCGGATTTATACATTATCAAAATGGAATATTGGAATTTGAATACCAAACGCAAAACGATAAAAAAAACGGTAGGGGTTGTATATCCGTAATTATATTTTGCTGTGCTTTATATTTTTATTGTGAGATGTAGATTACAGAACTGCGCTCCTAATTTTAAGCAATTTTTCGAGAAGTGGTTCTAATTGAGAGAGCGGTAGCATATTGGCGCCGTCGGAGAGTGCTTTTTTGGGATCAGGGTGGGTTTCGAGGAAGATGCCGTCGAAGCCGACGGCAACACCGGCTTTTGCCAAAGTTTCAACAAGTTCCGGGTATCCGCCTGTAACTCCGCTTGATTGGTTGGGTTGTTGTAGTGCGTGGGTGCAATCTAAAACTACCGGACATCTGTTTTGGCGTAGCGCTTTTATTCCTCTAAAATCAACAATAAGATCTTGATAGCCAAAACAAGTTCCGCGCTCTGTTATCATTACATGCGGATTTCCGGCTGCACGCACTTTTTCAACCGTAAATTGCATGGCTTCTGGAGATAGAAACTGTCCTTTTTTCACATTCACTACTTTGCCTGTTTTTGCAGCAGCTTGCAATAGATCAGTCTGGCGACATAAAAAAGCAGGAATTTGTAGGACGTCGGCTACCTGCGCTGCAAAAGCTGCCTCTTCAGGTGCATGAATATCTGTAACAACGGGAACTCCTGTTTGTTCTTTTACTTTTGCCAATATAGACAAGGCTTCCATGTCGCCAATACCTGTAAATGAATGAATTGAAGAACGATTTGCTTTGCGGTAAGACGCTTTGAAGTAAAAATGTATCTCTAAACGTTTGCAAATTTCATCAATAGTTTGTGCAATGTGTAAGGTAATATTTTCATTCTCCACCACACAAGGTCCCGCAATGAGGAAAAAATTTTGATTGTTGTAGGTTTGCATAAAATATAATGGTTTTAAATGTAAGATTCATTTATCCGTAAATACTATTTACTGCTTTCTCCTCAAGATATTGGATCACAGAAGTGGGTAAATAGTTACTTACAGACTTTTTTTGTTGTAATAATGAGCGAACTTCGGTGGCAGAAATAGGAAGTATTGGTGCATTAATGTATATAATATTCTGGTGTTCAATTTGTAGTTTCATATTTTTCGAATTGCGTGGATAGACATAAATTCTATACCTGTGTAGAATCTCTTCATAATTTTTCCATTGGTGAAAATTTTCAAGGTTGTCGGCACCCAATATCAAGGCAAACTTATGATTGGGATATTGTTTTTCAAGACAATTCAGTGTTTCAATAGTATAGGAAGGTTTTTGAAGCGAAAACTCTACATCACAAGCATGCAGGCAGGGGATCTCTCGGATCGCCAATTTAACCATGTTCAACCTGTCATTCTCGTTGGCTAACAGACTATTTTCTTTTAAAGGATTATTTGGAGAGACAACCATCCAAATTTGGTCAAAGATTTTTTTCTGTTGCAAGAACCGTGCAATGGCGAGATGTCCATTGTGAATAGGATTAAAGGAACCGAAAAACAAACCTATTTTCATTGCAAAAAGATACTTTTTCTCGTTAAAATAATATGTTGTTAAGATTTAAAATTTAAGATTTTTTTTGCCGTCGGTTGAAACAGACGGATTTAAAGTTTAAAATATGATTGGTTCTAAAGTTCGGCAAAATAAATTAATTTTGCACACAAAATTTTATTACCACAAAAAAAACTATAAAAATTAACCTTGTACCTCGTACCTTAAACCTCTTCCCATGACTAACCGCATTGTTCTTGTTGGCTTTTCCGGCGCCGGAAAATCTACTGTTGCAAAGAAAATAGCGAACTACTTCAATTTTTCGGTGTTAGATACCGATAAAATGTTGGAAGAGAGATACCGGATTTCGGTGTATGATATTTTTGAGAAATATGGAGAACTTGTTTTTAGACAGTTGGAATACAAAATTTTAGTTGAAGCGCTAAAACAGGAAAATGTAGTAATTTCTACAGGCGGCGGCACCCCCTGTTTTTCGAATGCCATGCAACTCATAAATGAAATCGCTTGTTCAATTTATATCGAAATGGCTGAAAAATCATTAGTGCAAAGATTGCTGCACGCTAAAATACCTCGTCCGCTCACTAAAAACAAAACCGAAGAGGAACTTTTTGCATTCGTTACAGAGCAATTGGCGTTACGTGCACCCATTTATCAACAAGCAAACCTTACCGTAAAAGGAGAGAATTTTGATTTACAGGATGTTGTTCAGTGGTGTGAGGTTTAAGGTTTAAAGATTTAAGGTTTAAAGATATCATCTCATCATCTCATTTACCTCTATAAAATAACATGTAGTTGCTTGGTTTTAGTAGGCACGGTAGCCCCATTTTCATAAAATTCTATTGTAATATAGGGGGATGCACTTTCTCTTATCATATGAAACTTCAGATCACTAAACTTCCCACTCTCAGTTACTGTAAAAATTTGACTTTGAGTAGCATAGTCGTATGTTGTTATCGTCCAGTTAGGAGAAGAACCGAGTATTGCCGACCAATACCACAAACCTCCTCTTAGTATAACTTTTAAACTTAGTCCTTCTGGAACTTCGGCTCTCAAACTGCCATAAAAATCATAGAAATCGCGCAAGTTCACTTCAGTAACATTATCCGACAAAATATTTACTCCAAACAATCCAATATCAGGATAGTTAATTGCAAGTGTAAGCGGATACAACTCACTATTGATAAACGATTCTATGTAGCTCTCAAAATCAGGAATGTTTGTGGTAATGCCAAGTTCTGCGTATTTATTTTTCAAATTATTGCGAATTGTTGATAGGGATAATTTGATAGAAAGCGTATTATTCATTAACTTTGTTCCTAATGCCACATTGTCCAATGTTCCGTCTTGCCTCATATCTGCACTAATTTGCGCCATCAGTTGCATCATGTCGCCGGTGGATAACCGTCCTTGTAATATACATGAAATTGCCAATAACACAGCGTCTTTCGTTAAGTTTAGTGCTTCTGAAGAATTATTAATGGGGTCGAATCCAAATATTGACAGTACTTCTTGCAGTGCTTGTTGTTTAGCGTCGGAAAAACCCATGCCTTGTTTTACCAAATATTCAACGCGAGGTTTTTCTAAATGGGTAAGCACATTTACATTTACCGAATTTACATCCTCGATGTCTGCCAATGCATAAAGGGTCATGGGTGCACTTGATGTTTGCCCTGATATTTCATTAAAATAAAAGCCATCCGCTTTCAATTCCACATATTGAGAAGCTAATTCGATATTGTTCAACTCAAAGCTTCCCGAATTATTAGAAATAGTAGTATAATACGTTTTGCCCGTTTGGTTAAAACTTGTATTTAATTCCGCTATGGTTACGGATGCGCCGTTTACAAGAGGACCTTTTTGAGCGTAACCGCTAAGGGTCTCTTTTTTAATTTGGATCTCTTTTTTACATGCTGAAAAAAGAAGCGCAAAAGCTGCTAAGAAATAAATCAAATGTTTTGGTTTCATACTATATTTATTTTAGGTTTGTTTATATGTTTACTTTACCGGCACATTTTTCAGTGTTTCCACAAGAAAGTCCCAGAATTTTCCAACGCTTTCAATATTCACTCGCTCGTCGGGGGAGTGGGGGTGTCTGATGGTGGGTCCGCAGGAGATCATATCCCAGTGCGGGTATGCCAAACTGAAAAGTCCGCACTCTAAACCTGCATGGATCGCCTTAATTTCTGGAGTTTTACCGTATTTGTCTTCATACACTTTGAGCATCGTTTTTAAGATGGGCGATTCCAAGTTGGGCTTCCAGCCCGGATAGCCGCCTGTCAATTCTATTTTGGCATCTGCTAATTGGGCAATGGCGCGCATTTTGTCGGCCAGCGCTTCCTTGGCAGACTCTACGCTGCTGCGCATCAGATTGGCAATAGAGAGCGTTCCTTTTTCGGTTTTCACAATCGCTAAGTTGGTAGAAGTTTCCACCAAGCCGGGCATAGAATCGCTCATGCGCATCACGCCGTTAGGAATCGCCAACACTAAGTTTACCGCTTTTCTCTGGCAGTTTGACCCCATCACTTCTTTGGGAGTTTCAATCTTTTTCAATGCAATTTTCATACTGGGTTCGGTGCCGGAAAACTCTTTTACAATGGCAGCAGAAAGGTTATGGATTAGTTGCTCAAATTCAGCGGTTTTACTTTCAGGAACTGCAAGTTTGGCAAACGCTTCTCTCGGGATAGCGTTGCGCAAACTACCGCCGTTGATTTCGGCGATGTAAATTTCGATATTCTCTAACGACTTTTTCAACAATCTCATTAGCACTTTGTTGGCATTAGCGCGTCCCAGCACAATATCCATGCCGCTATGTCCGCCTTTTAAACCGGTAACAGAGATTTCATACCCTAAGGTATCTGCCGGAACAGGTTTAATGTTGTATTCCAGTTCAAAGGTGGCGTCCATTCCTCCGGCGCAGCCCACATAGAGTTCGCCCTCATCTTCCGAATCCAAATTCATGAGGATATCGCCTTTTACAAATCCGGGTTTTAGTCCGAACGCGCCGGTCATTCCGGTTTCTTCATCCACGGTAACCAATACTTCAATAGGGCCATGTTCCATATTTTTATCTAAGAGGATAGCCATGGCGGCTGCGCAGCCCATTCCGTTGTCGGCGCCCAGCGTAGTGCCGTTTGCGCGCACCCAGCCATCGTCGCAAATACGCGGCTCTATCGGGTCGGTAACGAAATTGTGTTTGGAATCGCTGTTTGCTTGTGGCACCATGTCAATATGTCCTTGAAACACAACAGGCACGCGGTTTTCGAAGCCCGGCGTCGCCGGTTTGCGCAAAACAATGTTGCCGGTTTCGTCTTGTTCATACTCAATTCGGTTTATTTTTGCCCATTCTTTGAGCCAAGCTAATATCTTCTCTTCGTGCTTGGAAGGATGCGGGATAGCACAGATATTGGCGAAAATTTCCCACATTTTGTGGGGATACAATTTTGATAGTTCAGTGTTCATAATAATAATGGTTTTGATTAATTTTTTATTTGAAATGTTTATATTTGAAATGAGGTTGCAAATATTGATATTTTTTTTTAATAATGAAAGACCGTATAATATTTAAAATTTAATTCAATAAAAATAGATATTTGCACCCATTTTAAAAACCTCATACTACTCTTACAATTAATTATGAATGAGTTTGAAAAACAGTATTATAGCATAAGTGAAACCGCTGAAATGGTGGGTGTAAAAACTTCACTTTTGCGCTCATGGGAAAACGAATTTGAACTTTTAAAGCCCTATAAGAATAAAAAAGGAACTCGATTTTTTACACAAAAAGATATCGAAATCATTCGTATGATATTATTTCTTACAAAAGAGAAAGGATATACTTTGAAAGGCGCTAAAGATATGATTCGTAGCAACTTTGGTAAAGTTGCTACCCAAACTGACCTGGTTCAAAAATTGAATACCGTAAAAGAATTTTTGTTAGAAATAAAAAACAACTTACAATGAACACCATAAGAATGGTTGACCTGAAGGGTCAATATGAAAAGATAAAAAAAGAAGTAGATGAAAATATTTCACAAGTAATTGAAAGTACATCATTTATAAACGGTTCAAAAGTTAAGGAGTTTCAAACCCATTTAGAAGAGTATTTAGACGTAAAGCATGTAGTTCCTTGTGCAAACGGAACAGACGCTTTGCAAGTATCCTTAATGGCGCTCGGTGTAAAATCAGGCGATGAAGTAATTACCTCACCGTTTACGTTTATTGCTACTGCTGAGGTTATTGGATTGCTTGGTGTAACTTGTAAGTTTGTGGATGTTGAATGGGATTCTTTTAATTTGGATGTTACCCAATTAGAAAAAGCGATTACCTCTAAAACAAAAGCAATTATTCCGGTTCACCTTTTCGGACAAAGTTGTAGGATGGAAGAAATAATGCAAATTGCACAAAAACACTCGCTTTTTGTTATTGAAGATGCTTGTCAAGCCATGGGTGCAGATTTTATCTATAAAAACGGAGAAAAAAGAAAAGTTGGAACTATCGGCGACATAGGTTGTACCTCCTTTTTTCCATCCAAAAATTTGGGATGTTTTGGCGATGGTGGCGCTATTTTTACTAACGATGATGAACTCGCACGGAAACTACGGGGGATTTGCAACCACGGGATGTTTATTCAATACCACCATGAACTATTAGGCGTGAATTCTCGATTGGATACTCTTCAAGCAGCTATTTTAGACGTTAAATTGAAATATTTGGATGAATATAACAAGGCACGTAGAAAAGCAGCTGTTTTCTACAATAAGATGTTTGAAAATCACCCAAAAATGGAGATTCCTATTGTTTCTTCATATTCTACCCATGTTTTTCATCAATATACGTTAAAACTGAAAAATGCAGATCGCCTGAAATTGATTGAGAAAATGAAAGCAGCTGAAATACCGGTAGCTGTCTATTATCCTATTCCGTTACATTTACAAAAAGCGTTCGGATACTTGGGATACAACAAAGGCGAACTTCCGGTTGCAGAAAAACTGAGCGAATGTGTAATATCCTTACCAATGCACACCGAACTAACAGAAGAACAGCAAAGGTATATTGCTGAGCAACTTTTAGCAGAGATTAGATGATTAGGTAATATGATGATTAGATGATAAATATTACGAATTATGATAAAATTAACCGGTATTGAAAAAAGTTACGGAAACTTGAAAGTGCTTAAAGGCATTGATCTAGAAATTGGGAAAGGAGAGGTCATCGCTATTTGTGGTGCCTCAGGAGCAGGAAAATCAACCCTATTGCACATTATTGGAACTTTAGATAAACCGGATAAAGGAGATGTTTTCTTTGATAATAGTTCTATTTTTTCCATAAATGATCAAAAACTATCTCTTTTTAGGAATAAAAATATTGGTTTTGTTTTTCAGTTTCATCATTTGTTGCCTGAATTTACGGCTGTAGAGAATGTTGCATTACCGGCAATGATTGCCGGAGAGTCGAGAAAAAAGGGATTACAAAAAGCGCAAGAGATGCTGAAAATCATGCAGCTTTCCGATCGTTTAATGCACAAACCTGCCCAATTATCGGGTGGAGAGCAGCAACGTGTTGCCGTTGCAAGAGCGCTGATTAATAACCCTAAAGTAGTACTCGCCGATGAACCTTCCGGAAACTTGGATACCGTAAATGCTCGAAATCTACATCAACTATTTTTTGATCTCCGTGCCAAACTTTATAAAACTTTTATTATAGTAACTCATAATGAAGAGCTTGCTAAATTATCAGATAGAAAAATAATTATTTGCGATGGTAAAATAAGAACATAATATGAAAATAGGACTTATCGGCTGCGGATACTTTGGTAAAATTCATGCCAAGTGTATTAAAGAAATTAAAAATATAGAGATCGGGGGCATTTACGACATCTCTCATGAGGCTGCAAGGGAAACAGCAGAACAATTCTCTACTACCGTTTTTTTAGATTTACAGGCATTGATTAACAGTTGCGACGTTGTAGATATTGTATCGGCAACCGTTTCGCATTTTGAGTTGGCAAGAACAGCAATCATTTCAGGAAAACACTGTTTTATAGAAAAACCTCTTACGGCAACAGTTCAAGAAGCCGACCAATTGATTGCACTTGCACAAAAACATAATGTTGTGATTCAAGTAGGTCATGTTGAAAGATACAATCCTGCTTTTCTTGCTGCTCTGCCTCATCTTACAAAACCCTTTCTTATTGAAACCAGTCGCTTAAGCAAATTCAATATTCGTGGGGCTGATGTGTCTGTGGTTCATGACTTAATGATACATGATATAGATTTGATATTGTCTATAATGAAAAGTGAAGTAATTGATATTCAGGCAGTAGGTTGTAAGTGTGTTACAGACTTTTTAGATATAGCGAATGCCAGACTACTTTTTGCTAACGGCGGCGTTGCAAATATAAATGTTAATAGAGTATCCGAACATCCTGTAAGAAAAATGAGCATTTTTCAGCCTGAAAATTACATCACTGTCAATTTTCAAGAAAAAAAAGTAGAAAAAATTGTATTTCAAAAATATCAAACATATCTTACTGAAATTCATGTAGCAGAACATAATGCCATGGTAGAAGAACTATCAGATTTTATTGAATCTATTCAATATCAACGTATGCCAAAAGTGAGTATGACTGATGGACTAAATGCTTTACATGTTGCAGATAAAGTTGTTAAAAAAATTCTACAATAAAATTACTATATATAAAATAATAGCACTTGCAATTCGTTTTTTTAGCATGAAAAAATGCTATTTTCTGTTTTTTTTGCTTTTTATTTTTTTTCTGAATTTTTCTTGCAAGAAAACAATCACTCCCGCCTATCTTTTGGTATCTGTTGAAGACTTAAATGTCAATGTTTCTAACTTTAACCAAGAACACGAAACGGATTATGATAACAAAGAATTAGAGGTTATTAAGCAACAAAATTTTAGGGATGTATATGTTAGTTTAAATGGAAAGGGGTTAGGTTATTGGCAACTTCCTTGTAAAATCCCTTTAATTCCCGATTACACAAGGGAAAATTTTATTAGAATAACCCCTTGTGTGAGATTACCTCACCTTACTTTATCCACCGTGCCTTATAGTTTTCTACTTCCGATAGAGCAGCGTGTAGCTCTTGAAGAGGAAGGCGAGTATCGCTTATCAAACCTTGATTTTGTATATGCTAAATCCGTAGCTTTTCCGGTGTTGGAAACGTTTGCGCAAACCACTATTTTTAAATCGCGTGATACTGTTAATATGGTGGCTACAATGGAAATTTATACGATGGGCGATAGTACCATGGGCAGAATTGCTCTGGAAGATTCTTTAGACTTTTTTAATGTGGTCTCCCCTTATTTTGAATTATACGGGCAGGGAGTTCGACAATATTGGGAGATGTATTATAAATGTGATAATGGAGAGATGACTACCTATTTAGAGTATAGAAATTCATTTTCAATTACCCCACAACAAGATATGATTGTTCTCCCTGCAACCAAAGATTGGAAAAAAATATACATTGATATTACTGATGTTGTGTCGTGGGCTTGCGGATCTGCTAATAAATTATCTTTACGGTTAGGTATTAGGGGCTTGAAAAATTCCAATGGCAGCAATGCTTATTTTTATTTTGAAAACGTTAAAGTAGTTACGATGGCTGCACCCTATTAATATAGCGCTTATGAATAAAACACGAAAACTTTTTTTTTATGTTTTTTTCGATTTCTTTTCGGCAATTCTTACATGGATTGTCTTTTTTATTTATCGAAAATACAACGTAGATCACACGATTTTCGAACACTTTGAAACAGCTATTCTTCAAGATAGAAATCTCTTTTTTGGATTAGTAGCCTTTCCTCTTTATTGGATTCTCTTACACTCTTTTACAGGCTCCTATACAAATCCTCTGAGAAAATCACGTCTTAATGAATTGGAAATAACACTCTTAACTACTTTTATCGGAACCCTGCTATTCTTCTTTATCTTTATTCTTGATGATATTGTAAATACACCCTTCGACTATATTAAATATTTTTTCATCTTATTCTTCCTGCAATTTATTCTTACATACCTGCCCCGTTTACTTATTACAACCATAACCATTAATAATATTAATAGCGGAAAAATTGGATATAAAACCCTGATTATCGGAAGTGATCTGATGGCATTGAATGTTTATCAAAATATTATTAAACAGACCCCTTATGTTGAAAAATATATTTTAGGATATATACAAATACCTGATGAACAAGATGAATCCATTGCATCAAAACTTCCTTGTTTGGGAATACTCGATAATTTAACATCCATTGTTAAGGAATATCAGGTTAATGAATTGGTTGTTGCTGTTCAGAACGGAAAGAGAAAACTTATTGAAACCATTATTACATCTATTGGAGACAATAGAGATCTTATACTTAAAATCATCCCACAGTCACAAGATTATTTAATCGGTAATGTTAAATTCTCTGCGATTTTACAAGAGCCTCTAATTTCTGTTACCACTAAAGATTTGCCAGTTTGGCAACATCTGATCAAGCGATTTATGGATATTACTTTTTCTGTTTTTGCCATGGTTCTGCTCCTCCCTCTCTATATTTTCTGCGCTATTGGTGTTAAATGCTCTTCTAAAGGTCCGATTTTTTACTTACAAGAGCGAGTAGGATTGAATGGTAAGCCTTTCCGAATTATCAAATTTCGCTCCATGATCCACAATGCTGAATCAGGCATGCCGCAACTTTCAAGTAAGACGGATTCAAGAATTACAAAATTCGGTTTCTTTATTCGAAGAACCCGCATGGACGAAATCCCTCAATTTATCAATGTGCTTTTGGGAAGTATGTCGTTAGTAGGTCCAAGACCCGAAAGACAATACTACATAGATCAGATTGCTAAAGTAGCACCTCACTACAAGTTGTTGCTTACCGTGAAACCCGGAATGACTTCGTGGGGGCAAGTAAAATTTGGCTACGCAGAAAATATTGAGGAAATGGTGGAGCGCTTAAAATGGGATATTCTATATTTGGATAATATGTCCCTACAAACAGACATTAAGATATTAATATATACTGCTTTAATTGTTTTAAAGGGTTCAGGAAAGTAATGCCTTATTTTTTTCAAGAAAATCTATTTCAAGACTTATTTACACTCTCTTCGGAAGAGTCGAAACATATCAATAAATCAATGCGCCTGAAAGCAGGTGCGTTGATTTGGATTACCGATGGCAAAGGTACATTGGCAAAAGCTGCTTTAACAAACGTATATAAAGATTGTTGCGAAGTTGAAATCAAGGAACGTTTCTTCTACGAAAATTCATCCATAAAAATACTGCATCTTGCTGTAGCTCCCACTAAAAATGCGGATCGAATGGAATGGCTCGTAGAGAAAGCAGTGGAGATAGGCGTTTCGGAAATCACTTTTATTATTTGCGACAGATCGGAGAAAAAACATATTGATTTGAACCGTTTGCACCGAATTGCGATTGCAGCATTGAAACAATCGCAAGGAACTTGGCTGCCCGAAATGAAAACAACCCCTTTCTCTCAATTTATTAGTGAAAGTTGTGAGATACCTGCCTCTAAATTTATCGCATATTGTGAAGATAAAGAACAAGCTATACCAATTTCCAATCTCATCAACCTGCAGAATGAGGTTGTTTTTTTGATTGGACCTGAGGGCGATTTTACCCCTCAAGAAGTTCTTTCTGCTAAAGAGTACGGATTTCAACAAGTTACTTTTGGAGAAAAAATATTCCGCACAGAAACTGCTGCACTCTTTGTGGCGTGTTGGTTTGCCACAACAATGGATAGGTAAGAGTATCAACAAATCGGTTTAGAAAAATGCCTTCAGCTGCATCAGCCCTGTGTGCACCACCTTTACGCCTTCGGAAAAACGCCCTTCGTAGCGCAAATCCAATTGTAGAAATTCGGTAATATTGGTCTGAAATCCAACATTCCACAATATATTGTTGCCGTTTTGCAGTCCTTCCAACATCTCGTAACTCACAGCAGATTGCATGTTGTTATAGTCGCTTTCAGACTTAAAATCAATATATTTATATTGCAATTTTGTCGTAAGATTTCCCCTATTTGCGATACGGTAACTAAACTCTGCGGAAGCGTCGTGCGCTTGCATCTGCTCAACCCCAGAAATGTTATTTTTTAGCTGAAATGTGTATAAAACTCCCCAAAAAATGTTATTTCCATGCTGCACCCGAAGAGAATGGGTAAGATTGTGCGAAATAATATGATAATCTCTCGAAGAAAAAAAAGCGGAAAAATTCTTTTTGCTTGAATAACTATACTCACTTTTTAAGGTAATATTTTGATGTGGTTTTCCTCGAACAACAAACTGATTCATACTCAAATGGTTTGTTTCCATACCGTAGTAAAGCATGTTTTTATTTTGTGTGTATCGAAACAGATAATCAATTCCCCAATATTGTGATAATTGATTAAACGACAAATTATTGTTGAAATTTACCTGACTGCTGATGAGGGTAGAGTCAGACATGTTAAACTGAAAAGGATTTAACGCTTTGGCAATTTTTTTGGAGGAGTTTTTTTGCCCGATCCTCAAGGTAGCAGCATTGCTAAATCGGGACAGAAATTTGAGGAACCCTTTTTTGTTGCTCCAAACATTGCCCGGTCGCAATTGGATCACTTGCGTAAATTGGTTGTTAAAAGTGTTAATATATTCCGGAGATGTGATCCATACCTTGATATAATTGGCTTGATCTTGAAAAGAGGCAATTTCAAACTCGTTCAATTCTTCAATGCCGTTCTTATTGTAGTCAATCCAAACGTGCGTGCCTTGTCCATCGGAAACTTTGATATACGTAAAAACTTTCTTTTGCTCTAATCCGCTTCCGGCATCATAGTAAGTATTTATAAATAAAGCGTTTTTAAAAAACCGACCGGTGTATTCCACACTTCCTATGAAGAAATTTTCGGTGAAGAACTGCCGGGTAGAGTCGCGTTGGTGCGAATTTCTAAAGGTTGCTGTTCCTCTAAAAGTATTGTTTTTCAACTTGATAATTTCAAACGATGCCTCTGCCTCGTAAGCATAATTCTCTTGAGAAAATCTATTTTGATAAGGACTATCTATAAAGAGATGTTTCAATTTTATGTCGTATTTGTAGTCAATCGAATCGTTGTTTTTTACATAAATATAGGCTTCATTATACCGAAAACTGCTGGGTAATAATTCCCGATTTGCAACATTTTGGAAGCGGTTGGATTCAAATCCTTCATAAATACCAAGTTCTATTTTCTTAAAAGTTTTTGAAAACAGATTATAGGTTCTCAAATAGTTTGTGTTTTGCAAAGAATCGTTGGTTAACAAAAATGATGTTTCTGTAGAAAAATGAAATCCTTTTTTAGTTGTACTTGATGTCAGTTCATTACGAATTGCTTTTAAATATTTTAAGCGAGCATAATAATTAAACTTGTATGATGTTTCTCCGATTTCTTCCTGCGTAAAACCTGTTTCCGCGTTCAACATCAATTCAGCATGTTGCGGAGAAAAATCATTTTCTAAGTTATAATCTTTGTAAAACTCTACTGTTCTGTAACTCTCAATCGGGCAAAAATTAAGATGTTGATATTCTCCATTTACTTTTGCAAAAAACCACCATGGTTTTTCTGGATTTTTCTTCGATTTTATTTGATTTTTGTGAAAGAAATTGAGCATAACGCCAAAACTTGCATTTTCAGAGTTGTTTTTTTTAGAAAATGTGTTTCTATTATGGTTGGAAAATGCAAACTCTGTGGAGAAGCCGGTATTTTCCATAATAAACCAGTCGGCTCCGATAGTTCCCATTTGAGACAGCGTGGGCGGTGCGAGCAGGATTACAGGTTCGTAATCGCCTTGCGGCACACCGTTTTGCGGAGCAATCCACACAAAAACACGTCCATTTGCCTGACTTACAGACAAAATATAATTACCTTTTCGGAAGCCTACATAACTGAATCCTACGCGAAATAATTTTTGCAATGGGTCGGTACAATATTGGTAGATAGTGCAGATCTCTCCGTTATAAAGTGTATCCATCTTTTGGTACAGAATTTCGTTGGGATAAAACGAAGAGGTATCAACATTAGGGAAATAGGCATTAGGCTCATTTCCTAATTGAGACAAAAACATTTTCATGCTATCGGTCAGTTGCGGCTGGATAGAGCGGTTTTTCATATCCTGTTCATGAAAAAAATTCACTCTCAAATTGAGTTTTGGAGATTTAATACTGCTAAATTCATTATAAGAAAAGAGTGAATATCGGGAATATGCCAAGTCGGAGTATTGATATTCTATATTAAATATTTTTTCGGAAGCAACCAAAACGCGCGAAGTGAAGGTAATTTCTCCGGCATTATAGTCCATCACATAATCTTGGTCTAATCCTCTTGCCAACAGTTTATTATCCACATACACACGTTCACTTCCGGAGAGGATGATAATGTTGGCTTGTCCATCTGTGCCGGTAAGTTTGTACGGGCCTTGCAGTCCGTTCGTTACCATTAGTTTTTGGCGCACATATTTTCCTTTAGCCACTCCCCCGCCTGCGCTGTTTTGCAAGCGATACGCAGAATCTTTTGTTAAATAGTTGCTTGCAATTCCCTCTATGCCCAACAACATACGATTGGCAACTAAAAAATAGCCATTCGGTTTCACAATTTCAATATCGCCTCCTTTCACCATCCATTGATTTTTGTAGTTTAAGTGGATATAGATTTTGTTGAAATCCTGAATAACGCGCGTATTCCCTTCGGGCTGCATGGGTACGTTTTTGTCGGTAATATTGGCTTGTATTTCCAAATCTTTTGCTAAAAATCCGGAAAGTTGCAGATTCATGGCAGAATTAAGCACAAAATCCTGATTAGTGCCGATAGTAACTCCGCGTGCAATAGAGCCCGTGGCATACAAAGGCGTTCCATCTTCACCGGTTAGCCAAGAACTTGCAGGTAATACAGAAACCGGTGGACGATACACATTCCCCTTTTGAAAAATTAAATCTGTGGATTTTCTTTGATGTTTTTGCGAAAAGTTGATAGAAAAAATGTTATATGTAAAAAAAATAGTTTTTCCATACACATTTTTATTAAGAATGTGCAAAGTAGAAGTAACCCAGTCGAAACGATAATCTTCGGGATCAATTCCGGTTAACTGAAAAGAATTGGGGCAGCAGGAGAGCGAATCTACTTGATACGTCGTGGTATCAATACTCCATGAACCCGATTTTTGATTTTGAGCAAAGAGGCTCAAAGGCAAAAACAAAAGCAGGAAGAAAAAGGAAATTTTAGGCAGATTCACGTAAAAAAAACGGAATTGCGGAAAGAATATTTTATGTAATTCAGGGGGACATAGAATACAGATATTCACAAAGAATTTTATTGTTTTTTTATCTGCATTGAAACTCTCTTCGTAGAATCTATATATGTAAAATCATATACATTTGAGGGTAAATCTGTTAAAGAAAAATTATAATAATAAATACCCGCCTTTTGCTGCGGAATTTGCACTAAATTTTTTATGAGTGTTCCCTCAGTATCGCACATATCTATTTGTACAAAACTTTCATTTTCAAGTGTATATGCTAACGAAAATTCATCGTTGAGGGGATTTCGGAAAAGGCTAAAATGGGCAGGATGAATAATTTTATCGTTGTCTGAAGTGGAAGCAAACAATCCTTTCATGTCAAGCGAGGGGTCTCCCAACAAATTATAGGCTTTTAAAGTAATCTCTTTCATTTTACTTCTAATCCCAACTGTTTTAGCCAATCGCTTCATTCCCAGATTAATCATAGGCGACAAGAGGCGTTCTTCATCTTTAAATGAATTGCCAAACATTTTCTTTTCCATGATTTTGTCGGTATTGGTTTGAGAATTAACAGAGGATCCAAAAAAGGCGACGGCTCCCTTATTTTGCGCTCTTATAAACTGTTTTCCGATACAGGTTTGTGCGAAATTTCCTGTTTTACAGGCAAAAGAAAACACAAATGGGAAAATAGTATTTGTGGCAGAAAGAATCTCTTTGTTACCCATATCAAAAGATTTTCCTGCAAAGGTGGTACAATTGCCATGTCCGGCATAGAAGTAGAACAACGGGTTGTTACTAAGCGCATTTACAACACTTTTCACATCCGGTTTATATAGTTTTAGGCAAAGATACCCTAAAGGAATAAAGCTGTTTAAGATCACATATTCATGTCCACTTTTAAAAACATTTGTCATATAGCTTTTATTCCAAACGCCCTTTTTTTCATCACCTGCAATAAAAACGGCTTTTTTTTCGAGGAGGTGCAAGTTTACCTCCATAAATATTGTTTTATTAATGATGTTTTTGAGTTGATTTATATTAGCCACAGCAAAACGACCTAAAAAGATATCCGCGATAAAGTCGTTGCCCTCTAAAAGCGAGTATCCCAAATCCGTAATTGGATTTTTTTTTACTGTTCCCGAAGGGTCTCCTTCAAAAGCCGGAATGTGATCCACATCTCCTGCTAACAATATATAAGTAGGTCGCGTAGAGAGGTTATCATATTGATTTTGAATAAAATTTTTTATTGCTTCGGGAGTTGTTCCGGTAGTTTTCGTATTCACTATACACACATCAAATCCAATATTTCGTTTATAATTGGCAAAATATTCCAATGTGCTTTCAAATTCAAAAGGAGTAATCATCAAATAACGTCCTTTATAGAAAGCGTTAGATTCTTGTATTTTGTAATTTTCAAACAAATTATTAAGATAGTTTGGATTTATTTCCGGAATATTCTGGCTTTTAATCGCATAGGAAGCAAAAAACAACGCAGCATTAATTAATAGTGATAAAAGAGGTCGTTTCATCCTTATTTTTTGAATTATTTCAGCAATTCCTGTGCTTCTTGGATAGAGATCTTTTGTTCGTTGTTGAATGCAATAATAAAGGCATCGAAAAAGGTTTTCTTAACCTCTTTGAGTTTACTTTGGGCTTCACTCAAAGATGTAAAATTTCCGGTAGTATATTTCCAAAGGTTTTTTTCGTTGTATTTTTTCACGTCAGACAATGCAGCGAACTTTTTATCAGTGGTATTTAAGTTGTCTTTACTTAAGAAGAACTGTATTCTAAAACGAATCTCGTTGGTTATTGTCTGGTTTGATAAAGAGGGTACGATCGTTTCTTCAGGCTCATTTGGGAATTCTGTTTTCGTGGTATCTGTCAGATTTTCGGGAAGCGGGGTAGTTTCTACAGGGAGTAGTTCGTATTCAACTTTAAGTTCTTTTTTTGTTGTATTCGGGATGGACAAATAAGGTTTTAATGTACCTTCAACCAGATTTTTATATTCAACAAATGCATTGTAAATACTTATCGCTAATAGTTCATGCGTTTCATCGCGAACCAAATATTTTTCTTCGTCTGCATTTGAAATAAAGCCGAGTTCAATTAAAATGCTGGGCATAGCTACTTTATAGAGCACCCAAAACCCTGCTTGTTGCACTGTGCGGTCGTTCATCCGGGTATTACTTACCAAGTGGTTTTGTACTTTTGAGGCAAAAATAGTGGACCAATTTAGATAGGCTGAAGAATATAGAGAGAAGACAATATAGGCTTCCGGAGAATTGGGGTCAAAGTCGGAATAGTTTGTTTTATAGTCTTTTTCAAGCAGCATATCGGCGTTTTCTTTTTTTGCAATAGACATACTTTCCACCGATTTTCCCAATCCCATCACAAAAGTTTCTATTCCTTGTGCATTTTTATTATCAGAGGCATTGCAATGGATAGAGATAAACAGGTCGGCTTTGCTTTTATTGGCAATTTCTGCGCGTTTATAAAGGTCAACCGTTTCGTCTCCGGTTCTGGTGTAGATCACCGTAACTTCTTCAAAATTATCTGCAATGAGTTTTCCAACACGCCGGGCGACTTTGAGGTTAATATCTTTTTCTTTGCACAATTTTCCGACGGCTCCGGGCATACTTCCACCGTGCCCCGCATCAATTACAATTTTTGTTACTTTGTCTTTGGCTTGCCCAAAGAGGGGATTGTTAAAAAAAGTTAATAGAAAACATACTAAAAGAAGTGTTTTAATGTTCATAATCTTATATTTTTGCATGCTTATTAAAAACGAACACAAAAATAATAAACCTTGACAATACTGAGCCTGTTTTGAAGAAAAAAATATACTTACCTCATTGTTTATATCTTTTCCGGTGGAACTTTATTTTTTTGTTCTGTATATTTTTAATTACCAATAATTTACATGCTCAACTTGATACAATTCCAAGCAAGATTGATCCCATTCAAGCGTCGGTTGATTCAATATTTTTTGCATCAGATTCTATAATTAGTATAAAAGATACACTGATATTTGAGTCCGATTCATTATCAACAGACACCTTGCAAAGTAGTGTTTCAAAGAAGAGAATGTCGCCCAATGCCCTAACTTCTTCCGTAAAATATACTTGCCAGGATTCAATTATTATTAACTTGCCCGGCAAAAAAGTCCTTTTATTTGAAGAGGCAAAAGCATATTACGAAGATATTGAATTGTTTTCGGATTTTATGGAGTTTGGATTCGTGAGCAGCGAATTATTTGCTTCGGGTGTGGCAGACAGTTGTGGGCATATTCAAGGTTCTCCGATCTTTAAGCAAGGAAGTACTGCGTTTTTTTCCCAAGATATTCGCTATAATTTTAAAACACAAAAAGCAAAAGTTACCAAAATAATTACGGGAGAAGGCGAAGGATATATTCACGGGTATTACGTGAAGCATGTTGATGACAAAATTTCATATATTAAGGGAGGACAGTACACCACTTGTAATTTGGAACATCCACATTTTCAAATACGTTTTACAAAAGCTAAACTGATTCAGAATGAAAAAATCATTACAGGACCGGCATATATATCGTTTGGTAATATCCCCACTCCAATAGCGATTCCGTTTGGATATTTTCCGATTCAAAAAGATCGTGCATGGGGAATTGTAATGCCTACCTACGGGGAATCGTCATTGCGCGGGTTTTATTTTGAAAACTTTGGCTATTATTTTGGCTTTAACGACAATTTTGATCTGCTTTTAGCGGCTGACATCACTACTCGAGGCAGTTGGGCGGCAAAAGCAAAAGCAAACTATGTGTTTAGATATAAATGCAATGGTATTATTGAAGTGAGTTTTGCCCAAAATTTTATCGGTGAACGGCAAACCCCGGGACGATATCACACCAATGACTTCCGATTTGCATGGAATCATAGCCAAGACCCTAAAGCACACCCAACTACCAGATTTAATGCCCATGTGAATATTATTAGCAAGACTTTTAATAAATACAACCCTGCTACAACGTCAGATTATTTGTCTAATGAGTTTACCTCTTCTCTAAATTTCTCTACCAATGCCAACAGCATTCTGTTTTTTGATGCTGCCATCTATTATACACAAAATACCAATACCGGAGCTATCAGTATTTCACTTCCTGATATTAATTTATCTGTTGTACAGTTTTATCCTTTCCGAAAAAAACTCAAAGTTGGGAAACTAAAATGGTATGATAATATTTCTTTAAAGTGGTCTTCTCAAATGTCGAACCGGATCTCTACCGTTGATTCACTTTTTTTACTACCGAAAACTTGGGAAGAGATCCAATCAAGTATTAAACACACTATTCCTTTAACTGTTCCCATTAAGTTGGGAAAAGCGTTAAATTGGAATACTAACGCTACTTTTACTGAGACGTGGCTTATGCAACGCAATCAACAAACATTTTCTACCACCATGTCAGAAGATAGTGTTTTATCAGGACACGTTAACAATATTTTTCAACGCGGTTTTTATCCCTTGCACGATTTAAGTTTATCCACATCATTAACCACCAAACTCTATATTACTTATTCCTTTAAAAAGGGCGCGCTTAATGCCATACGACATGTACTGTCGCCCGATTTGGGTTTTACGTATCGCCCCAAGTTAAATGGAAAGACGTATGGCAGATATTTTAATACCCTTACCGGGCAGGAGGTAGAATATGCTTATTATTCAGGCGTGGGGAACTCCCGAACGCAAGCCGTGGCACGTTTTACACTCAATAACAATATCGAAATTAAAGTAAAATCCAATAAAGATACAATTATTGGTACAAGGAAAATCTCACTTTTCGATAATCTTTCCATCTCTTGCGGGTACGACTTTGCCGCAGATTCAATGCGTTGGCAACCACTTACTATTTCGGGCAGAACCTCTCTCTTTTCTTTCTTAGACATTACTTTTGGACTTAGCTTTGATCCTTATATCATTAGCAGTGAAGGAAGAAGAGTGAATAAAACGGAACTTTCCGTTAATAAAAGACCCATGCGCTTTTCAGGGTCAAACTTAAATATAGGGGTTAATTGGCGCATTAATCAAGATTTTTTTAAAGGCAAGAGGAAGAGTGAGAAACAAAGCGAGCAAGAGCCACTCGAAACTATCTTTCCCGAAAATAGCATGGGAATCCCTAACTCACGCCCCGATTTTAGAAATCCGTGGAATGTTACGATTAATTATACTTTTGCTTACATTACTTCGGATAACTACGCCTACTACATGCTGTTATCCAATAAAAATTACAATAGTAATATTGTGCAAACCATTAACATTAGAGCAGATTTGAATATTACCCGAAAATGGAAAATTGGAGTAACAACAGGATACGATATTCAACAAAAAGATTTCTCTTATACCGAAATCAATATATACCGCGACTTGCACTGCTGGGAAATGCAATTCGGATGGGTGCCCTTTGGCGGAAGAAAAGGATGGCACTTCCAAATAAATGTAAAAGCTTCCGTATTACGCGACTTGAAATTCCAAATGAAACAAGACTTTAGGGATAATTATTATTAGAGGTACGAGGTGCGAGGTGATTAGACGCTTTTTCGCTTGTATTGTACTAAAAAAATACCCAATATTACAGTTAAAATACCCAACACCTTATAGGTTGTTATCTCTTCATTTAAAATATAAAAGGCTATGATTGCGGTCATTACAGGAATAAGGTTGACGAAGATGTTGGTACGGGCTAATCCCAAAATGCGCATGGCGCCAATGTAAAGAATAAATGCTATCGTGGAGCAAAAAATAGAAAGAAATAATAGAAAACTTAAATTCTGAATATCTCTTAAAGCATTGTATTGAAATGCAATAGTTTCACTATTATTGACGATAATCGCGAAGGGTAAAAAGGCAATCAATCCTAAAATATTTTGCCATGTAATGACAACTATTATGTTATAGGTAGTTGGAATTTTCCTAAGGAAATAATTATACCCTATGGTTGATAAAACGGCGCCGAATGCTAACATTGTCCCGAAAATACTAAAATTAGCCTGACTAAAATTAGGAAATAACATCACAACAATACCCGAAATGGATAAAAATACGCCGAAAAAATTGAGTTTACTGAGTTTTTCTTTAAAAACCACCACAGCCATCAACGCCACAAATAGCGGAATGGTGGCAATAATTACCGACACTACTGAAGCATCGCAAAATTTAAGACTATAGGTTTCAAATAGAAAATAGATAAACGGTTCGAAAAAAGCTAATCCAATAAAAAATTTCAGGTCTTTTTTTGCAATAATAAATGCTCTTTTATACACGATAATACAAAAAAATGCAAAAACGAATGAAGCAATCACACATCGGGTAAAAATAATGGTAATAGGGTTAAAATCAATCAGTAAATGCTTGGTAAGAACAAAAGATCCTCCCCATAAAAACATGGATATGACTAAGTAGATGTAGTATTTTACAGGTTTGTATTTCACGCGGCAAATATACACAGTGTTTGAACAATTTCATAACATATTTAGGTTACCCTTTCTTTTGTTCTCTTGTTTAAAAAATATTATTTTTGCGGCATGGCAAAATCAAATACCTTTTTCTATTGTAAAACCTGTGGTTATCAGTCTGCTACGTGGATTGGAAAGTGCCCTTCCTGCGGAGAATGGAACACCTTTGAACAGGAAGTGATCCACCGCGAAGAGAAACAAAAAGGGAAAGCGCTCTCCACACTCATTAAATCTAAACCCAAACCGATTAGCGAAATTGCGTTGGAGGAGATGCCGCGCATCGCCACCGGTTTTCAGGAACTTGACGCCGTTTTGGGTGGAGGAATCGTGCGCGGCTCGCTGGTCCTGCTCGGCGGAGAACCCGGCATCGGAAAATCCACCCTGCTCCTGCAAATGGGGCTAACGCTGAAAAAATGCAAAGTGCTCTATGTCTCAGGAGAAGAGAGCGATTCGCAACTCAAAATGCGCGCCGAAAGAATAGCGCAAAATCCAAACCAAAATCTGTTCATTCTTACCGAAACGCAAACACAAGAGATTGTAAAACACATCGAAGAACTACAACCCGATATTATTATTGTGGATTCTATTCAAACGATGCAAAGCTCACTTATTGACTCCGCAGCAGGCTCAATCTCCCAAATCAAAGAGTGCGCCGCCGAGTTCCAGCACTTGGCAAAAACGACTGCACTGCCCGTGTTCTTAGTCGGACATATTACCAAAGACGGCTCCATCGCCGGTCCTAAAATATTGGAACACATTGTGGACACTGTGTTGCAATTTGAGGGCGACCAGCATTATGGCTACCGCATTGTGCGTTGTATTAAAAATCGCTTCGGCTCTACATCAGAATTGGGTATTTTTGAGATGAACGCCACCGGTTTGCGCGAAGTGAACAACCCCTCCGAAATCTTGCTTTCGCACCATGATGAACTGTTTAGCGGCACTGCCGTAGCTTCCGTTTTGGAAGGAAACCGCCCGTTGATGATTGAAACACAGGCATTGGTAAGCACCGCAGTGTACGGTACGCCGCAGCGCTCTGCCACCGGCTTCGACTTGCGACGGCTCAACATGTTGCTGGCGGTATTAGAGAAACGCTGCCGCTTTAAGTTGGGTGCCAAAGATGTGTTTTTGAATATTGTAGGAGGATTTATTATTGACGACCCTGCTATCAACTTAGCCATAATGGCTGCCATATTATCTTCTACCGCAGATATTTCTATTGATTCTCAAACTTGCTTTGCCGGCGAGATGGGACTTAGCGGCGAGGTGCGCCCCGTACCCCGCATTGAACAACGCATCGCAGAAGCCGATAAACTGGGATTTCAACGATTCTTCCTGTCGAAATATAATATGAAAGGGTTAGAGGTCTCTAAATATCAAATTAAACTAATTCCTATAGGAAAAATTGAGGAGATGCTGAAACTGTTGTTTGAGTAAACATTTTATCCTTTTTTTACTTTCTCGTCCCGTTTATACACAAAATAAAATACCTGTGGCAGTACCGTAAACGACAGTAGCATACAAATTAAAATGCCGCCGACAATCATAATCGCTAAGGGTTTCTGTATTTCTGAACCCATGCCGCTTGAAAGGGCGGCAGGCAACAGTCCCAAAGAACCCATTAATGCAACCATTAATATAGGACGTATCCGCTCTTTTATTGCCTCGTTGATGGCGGTTCGCAAATTTCCGGTTTTTTGGATATTGCTTTTCATCAGGACAATAAGTAAAATGCTGTTAATTGCTGTGATCCCGAAAAGAATGATAAAACCAACGCCTGCGGATATGCCAAAAACAGTTCCCGTAATCCACAGCGAAATAAATCCGCCGATAAAAGCATAAGGGATTGTACTTGCAGCAATCAGCGTGTCTTTTACCGTGCCGAAATTCATGTACAATAAAAATAATATCAACAATAATACAGTCGGAATAACTACCATTAAGCGTTTTGTGGCACGCTGCTGACTTTCAAATTCTCCTGCCCATTCGATCTTGGTGCAGGATTGTAAGGGCGCGATTAATAGCGCCCTTACTTGCGCCTGCGCTTCGGCAATGGTTGAACCTAAATCTCTGTCGCGAATGCTAAAACCAATCCCCACATAACGACTGCTGCCGTCTCGATAAATAAACGTTGGTCCGGTAACAAACGAAATGTCGGCAATCTCTTTTAGCGGAACATATTTTTTGTCCATTGTCGGAATTAAAATATTACCGATTTTAACCTCATCATCGCGGTATTCTTTCTGAAAACGAACAAAAATATCGAAAGTACGTTCCTCTTCGTAAAATTTTGTAGCCGCTTTTCCGCCTATTGCCATTTCGATAACTGCCTGTGCATCTGATTTGGAAATGGCATATTGCGCCATTCGCGATTCGTCTAATTGTATCTGCAATTCTGGCAGTCCAATGCTGCGAAAAACATTTACATCCTCTACGCCGCGTACATTTTTTATCGCCGTTGCTGTTTGGTCTGCAAAATTTTCCAATTG
>Ga0123354_10000619_pt1 | contig 37167 bp, 34 predicted proteins | sample TergutLab28metaG_2_FD_97872 | JGI IMG/M metagenome (GOLD analysis project Ga0123354, IMG submission 97872) | Labiotermes labralis P4 segment gut microbial communities from Petit-Saut dam, French Guiana - Lab288 P4 | ecosystem: Host-associated > Arthropoda: Insects > Digestive system > Gut ... | reverse complement strand
GATATACACGGTGTATGTGCCCGCATCTGTGAAGGTAAAGCTGAAGCTTGCCTGATTCGTGGTGGAGATTCGTTTGCTGGCATCTTCCAAAGCAAAGATGTCTGCCATGGCGCCGCCGTCTTTACTGTACGCGAGCGCCAGGCAGTCATTGACTGCCCGGAAGGGGAATATTCATCATGAACATGGCGGAAGTATAGTTTTTTTGACAAAGATTGCCAACACGGAAAGCAAATCATCCCATCGTTTCAAATGGCGTGATGCTGCCAATGGCTCAATCGTTCCATCTGCCTATGACGCAGAGGCGGCGCCACATGAATACAATCTTAAAATGTTAAATATTGTTAAATGACGTTAAAATAATTGATGCGGTGATTAAAAAGCATATGATTGTCAAAAGAACAGCCTTTTTACATATACTTAAGTAAAAAACTTGGTTTTTCAAGCTTGGGTTGCTGGTTTTTGCGTTGGTGATGGCGGGGGCGACGCGGCGGCGCAAGTGGCAATAGTAGGCGACGATAGAGTGATTTTGTGGGCAAATATTCTTTAGCTCTCATCCCTCTCCCACAAATGGGAGAGGGGATTTTTATATCCACTTAAACAAAAACCGCCCCAAACCAGCGCATCTCCAAGCCAAGAACTATAATTCCACTTTCCGCGGCGTTGCCGTGAATGTTTCGGGGAATGCCTGATGAGTGAATTTCTGCAAATTCGTGGCCGTTATGCGTGTTCTGGGTTCCGGCTGTCCCGCCTGCTGAAAAAAGTGCAAGCGCTGGGCGTGCCAGTGACGAGATTGTCGGCGCGTTACTGGCATTTTGCCGAAGTGACGACAACGTTGAGCGATGAAGAAACCGCGCGGTTGCGGCAACTGCTGGAATACGGGCCGCGTGATGCGGCGGATGCTGAAGATGTCGAAGGGCAGCGCGGCGCGTTTCAATGTCTGATCGTGCCGCGGCTGGGGACGGTATCGCCGTGGTCGTCGAAGGCGACGGATATTGCGCATCGTTGCGGGTTGACGAAAATTGCGCGGTTGGAACGCGGGGCGGTGTATCGCTATGCGACGAAGAACGGCGCGCCGCTCGACAGTGCGCAACGCGCGGCGCTGCATGATGCGTTGCACGACCGGATGGTGGAGACGGCGCTCGACGATCTCGGCGAGGCAACGCGCTTGTTTGAGCATCACGCGCCGAAACCGTTGGCGTCGATTTCGTTGTTGCAGCGCGGGCGCGTGGCGCTGGAAGAAGCCAACACTGCGCTGGGGTTGGCGTTGGCCGATGATGAGATCGACTATCTGGCCGAACGTTTTCAGGCGTTGGGGCGCAATCCGACCGACGTTGAATTGACGATGTTCGCGCAGGCCAATTCCGAGCATTGTCGGCACAAGATTTTCAACGCGCAGTGGATCATCGACGGTGTGCCGCAATCGCAATCGTTGTTTGCGATGATTCGTGAAACGCACAAGGCGCATCCGCAGGGAACGGTGGTGGCGTATTCGGACAACGCTGCGGTCATGGAAGGCGCGGTGACGGCGCGCTTTTATCCCGACGCGACGCTACGTTATCAAACGCGCGAAGCGTTGACGCACACGCTGATGAAAGTGGAAACGCACAACCATCCAACGGCCATCGCGCCGTATCCGGGCGCGGCGACTGGCTCCGGCGGCGAGATTCGCGACGAGGGCGCAACCGGTATCGGCGGCAAACCGAAAGCGGGGCTGGTTGGTTTCAGTGTGTCGCATCTGCGCGTTCCCGATTTGTTGCAGCCGTGGGAAGCGCCGCTCGAAAAACCGGAGCGCATCGTTTCACCGTTGACCATCATGATCGACGGGCCAATCGGCGCGGCATCGTTCAACAATGAGTTTGGTCGTCCCAACATCGTCGGTTATTTCAGAACGCTGGAAGGCCGCTGGGGCGATAAGCATTACGGTTATCACAAACCGATCATGATTGCCGGCGGACTCGGCGCAATCGACGCAGCGCATACGAAGAAGAAATCGTTGCCGCCCGGAACGTTGCTGATTCAACTGGGCGGTCCGGCTTTTTTGATCGGGCTGGGTGGCGGCGCGGCGTCGTCGATGGCAAGCGGCGAAAATCTCTCCGAGCTCGATTTCGATTCGGTGCAGCGCAGCAACGCTGAGATTCAACGCCGTGCGCAGGAAGTCATTGACCGTTGTTGGCAACTGGGTGAGGCCAATCCCATTCGGTCGATTCATGATGTCGGTGCCGGTGGCGTATCGAACGCTTTTCCCGAATTGATTCACGATGCCGGCGCTGGCGGCGTGATCGAGTTGCGGGCGCTGCCGAACGAAGAGCCAGGGATGAGTCCGCGCGAATTATGGAGTAACGAAGCGCAGGAGCGTTATGTATTGGCGATTGCGCCGGAAGATTTGCCGCGCTTTGAAGCGTTGAGCAAGCGCGAACGCTGTCCGTTCGCGGTGGTAGGCACGGCAACCGGCGACGGTCATTTGAAAGTGACGGACGCGCATTTCGCGCATTCGGGTTATCCGGCGCCGGTGGATGTGCCGCTCGACTTGATGCTCGGCAAACCGCCGCGCATGCAGCGCGATGTGATGCGAAAAAATCAGGTACACGAAGCGCTGACGTTGAGAGAAACGCCGACGCTGAAGGAAGCACTGGAGCGCGTATTGCAATTTCCGGCGGTCGCCGACAAATCGTTTTTGATTACCATTGGTGATCGCGCTGTCGGCGGTTTGATCGCGCGTGACCCGATGGTGGGGCCGTGGCAAGTGCCGGTGGCCGATTGCGGCGTTACGCTCGCCGATTTTCGCCACACGCACGGCGAAGCGATGGCGATGGGTGAAAAAACGCCGCTGGCGATTATCAACGCGCCGGCGTCGGGACGGATGGCGATTGCGGAAGCGCTGACCAATCTGGCGGCGGCTGATGTTGCCGACTGGCAGCGCGTGAAATTGTCGGCGAACTGGATGGCGGCGGCCGGGCAACCGGGCGAAGATGCGGCGTTGTACGACACGGTGCGAGCGGTGTCTGAGCTGTGCGTGAAACTCGGCGTGTCGATTCCGGTCGGCAAGGATTCGATGTCGATGCGAACCGCTTGGACGGCGAGCGATGGCTCGGCGCGTAATATCATCGCGCCGGTGTCGCTGATCGTGACGGCGTTTGCGCAAGTGGATGATGTGCGTCGAACGCTGACGCCGCAACTGCAACTCGACGAAGGCGAAACGCAACTGCTGTGGCTCGATCCGACGCGCGGCCAACGACGACTCGGCGGTTCGGCGCTGGCGCAAGTGTATGGCCGAATCGGCCACGAGACGCCCGATGTCGATAGCGCTGAAACGTTGCTGGCGTTTTTGCTACTCATTCGCGCGCTGAACCGGCAAGGAAAGTTGCAGGCGTATCACGATATCGGCGACGGCGGCGTGTTGGTGTCCTTGCTCGAAATGGCATTTGCGGCGCATGCCGGATTGGAACTGCATTTCTCCGACGACACGCCGTTGCTTGCGGCTTGTTTTGCCGAAGAACTCGGCGCGGTGGTGCAAGTCAAAACCGAAGACGTCGCAGCGGTCATACAGGCGGCGGAAAAAATCGGAATCGCGGCGACGGCAGTCGGCACACCTCGTTCTGGCGGTAGCGCGAACATCGTCGTGCATCACGGAAAAAATCGGGTGCTCGATGAATCGCGCGTTGCGTTGCAAGCGTTGTGGTCATCGACTTCACTGGCGCTGCAAGCGTTGCGGGATGCGCCGAAGTGTGCCGAAGAAACGCGCGAAGCCTTGCTCGACGCTGACGATCCGGGGATGCAGACGCGGTTGACGTTCGACAAGAATGAAGACATCGCAGCGCCGTTCATCGCGCGTGGTGCGCGTCCAAAAGTGGCCGTTCTGCGCGATCAGGGCGTCAACGGTCAAGTGGAAATGGCGGCGGCGTTTGATGCGGCGGGCTTTGCGGCGTTCGACGTGCATATGAGCGACATTCTCGAGGGCCGCGCCACGTTGCGCGATTTCAAAATGGTCGCAGCGTGCGGCGGCTTCTCCTGTGGCGACGTGCTGGGCGGCGGCGGCGGTTGGGCGAAATCCATCTTGTTCAACGCGCGCGCGTTCGATGACTTCTCGGCATTCTTCGCGCGTGACGATGTTCTGGCGCTCGGCGTGTGTAACGGTTGCCAGATGATGAGTCAATTGCGCGCAATGATTCCGGGCGCGACGCATTGGCCGAGCTTCGTGCGCAATCTGAGCGAACAGTTTGAAGCGCGTTTGTCGCTGGTCGAAATCATCGAGACGCCTTCGGTGCTGTTGCGCGGTATGGCGGGTAGCCGTTTGCCGGTGGTGATCGCGCACGGCGAAGGCTATACCGAGTATGCCGATATGGCGCAATCAGCGCGCGCGTTCGTCGCCATGCGCTACGTCGATCATCGCGGCCAAGCCACCGAGCGTTACCCGTTCAACCCGAACGGCTCGCCGGAAGGCGCAACCGCATTCACATCGGAAGACGGGCGCTTCACTATCATGATGCCGCACCCCGAGCGCGTCTATCGTGCCGTGCAGATGTCGTGGCGACCGCGCGCGTGGGCGCATGAGGGCGACGGCGCTTCGCCGTGGCTGCGGATGTTTCGCAATGCGAGGGTGTGGTTGGGGTAAGGACAGAGATTAGGGGTCAGAAAAATCGCTGTTGCGGAGATAGACGGAATGGTGAAGATGATTGAAATCAGCGAAAAGCGCTACATTCCCCACGAAGAGGTGAAACGTTCGGTGATTGATGGCGTGACTATCTTGACTTGACGCAAGCTGTTGCCGCTCGTCGTTTGAAAATCACGTAAAGCGCTTATTCGCAACTTGATTTTTAATGATTACTGCTTTGAAAAAATAAGCCGCAGCCCGAAGCCGATGAACAAACAACCGGCGATCCGGTCGATCCATTGTGCAGCGCGCTGATAAAAACGGCGAACCGTCGGCAGCGCGAAAACGGTGGCGACAAAGCTGAACCACAGCAGCGATTCGATGGTGACCAGTAGGAAAATGCCCCAACGCGCGCCGGGTTCAACATTAGGGCCGACGAATAATGAGAAAACGCTGCCGAAATAAACCAGCGCTTTGGGGTTGGACAAATTGACGAAAAAGCCGTGCAGAAAAGTTTTGAAACTTCCGGCAGAAACCAGAGATGCGTCGAGCGCGGGCGTAGCGGGAGTTTCATTCGCAGCAATATTCGTCGGCGACACTGGCGCGCGTTTCAGAGAAAGGCGCTTCAATGTCGGCCACAACATTTGCCATCCCAGCCAGCACAGATAAAGTCCGCCGCCGATCATGATGACTTCGTGCAACCAGGCCACTTGTTGCAGCAGCAAGTGAAGGCCGAGAAGTGCAATCGCCGCCCAAAGCGCAATCCCCAGCACAACGCCCAACACGCCGCAAAGCGCATCGCGGCGCGTCAGTCGCACGGCAGTCCGCGAGACGAAGAAAAAATCAGGCCCCGGACTCATCAAAGCGACAAGGTGAACGACGGCGACGGTGAGAAAAAGTATCATGGTGAATCACAGATGGTTTCGGAATCCTACACCATAAAAATTCGCGGAGCAAACCCTGTATCGCGCCGTGCATGCTTATTCTCGCTGTGCCGCCTGCTTGCCGTCATTCACACGAAAGAAAGAATCAAACATTGTGGATGTCAGGATGTCGCCCCTACGGATAGGGATGACGCTAAAGAAGCGCTGATTTATTTTCAACCGTTCGGATTGAGCTTGTCGAAGCCCACGACGAACGGATTAAGTCAGCGTACCTAAAAATGAAAAAAGCGCCGTGAAGGCGCTTTTTTCATAAACCAACAACGAGGGAAACCGAAGGCTTACGCTGTGGCCATTCCCTTGATCGCTTGCGACAGGCGCGACTTGGTGCGCGAGGCCAGATTTTTGTGGACGACTTTCTTGTCGGCCATGCGGTCGATCACCGCTTGCGACTCTTGATACTGCTGCATTGCCGCTGCTTTGTTTCCCGCAGCAATGGCTTTCTTGACTTTCTTGACCGCCGTGCGTAGCGCCGATTTCAGGCTGGCGTTGCGATGATGGGTGGCTTCTGCCTGCTGGGCACGTTTGCGAGCTTGCGCCGTGTTTGCCATGTGTCTGTTTCCTGTAGCTGGTGAAAATAAATTTTTCGATAACCACTAATGATACACGAAAAATCCGGCTTGGGCAAATGGCGGTTTACTTGAAGATTTATCGGTCTTTTGTTTCTGCCGCCTGACATCTGGCATACATATACCCGCGCCCGCGCAGGCCGACGATGCGCGCCTGGCCGTCGGGGTGGTTGCCGAGTTTTTTACGCAGGTTGCTGATGTGGACATCAAGGCTGCGGTCATAGGCGGTCGGTTTGCGGCCAAGCGTCGCCCGGAACAGTTCAGTTTTTTCGATCGGCTGGTCGGGCTGGGCGAGCAGGGTTTCGAGGATACGGCTTTCGGTCAGCGTCAGGACGATATTGGCGGAATTTCCGCGCAGGGTGACGGTGCCGCGCTGCGGGTGCAGGGTGATGTCGTCGAGGGTGATGACGGTCGGTACGTCGGCGGAGGTGACGGCGGCCACGCGGCGGCGCAGCAGGGAGCGCAGGCGGGCGGTCAGTTCGCGCGGATCGCAGGGTTTGGCGAGGTAGTCGTCGGCGCCCAATTCGAGGCCGAGAATGCGGTCGAGCGGCTCGCCGCGCGCCGACAGCATCAGCACCGGCAGGAACGGGCAGGATTCGCGCAGGGTTCGGAGCAGTTCGAGGCCGCTGCCGTCGGGCAGCATCACGTCGAGGATGATGGCGTCGGGCAGGGAATCACGCAGGGAGGCGAGCGCCGTTCGCGCGTCGTGGCAGCAGCGTACCGCGAAGCCATCCTGAGTCAGCCAGTTGGCCAGCAGTTCGCACAGTTCTTTATCGTCGTCAACGAGGGTGAGGGTGGGAGCTTCGTTCATGGGATGGGTCGAGGGTTAGGGGCGGTCGTTACCGGCTCGAGGCGCGGCCGGAAGGGTGATTTCGATTTGAAAGCCGCCGCCGGGCGGCAGGCTGAAGACAATAGTACCGCCGTGGCGCTCGACGGCGCGTTTGGCGATAGCCAGTCCCAGCCCGTAACCGGCGGCCTGCTGGCCGGGGGCGCGCAGGAACGGCTCGCCCAGTTTCGGCAACAGCGCCGGGTCGCAGCCGGGGCCGTGGTCGCGCACACGCAGGGTGTGCGTCACGCCGTCGGTAGAAAGAGCGATATCGAGGGCGGCATCCGGCGGGTTGAAGCGCGCGGCGTTGCGTAACAGGTTGGACAGCGCTTTTTCGAGCCAGGTCGGCCAACCGTTGACCCACAGTTCGGCGGACGCTTCGAGTTTGACGGGAAGGTCGGGATATTCGGCCAGCGTTTCGTGGAGTAAGGCGCTGAGGTTGATCGGTTGCGCTGTTTCGGCATGCGAATCAAAGCGCGACAGGGTCAGGATTTCGTCGATCAGACGATCGAGGTGGTCGCATTCGCGTTGCAGTTTTTCCCACGTTGCCGGTGAAGTTGCCTGAGCTTCAGTCTGCCGTTCGGCCAGCCCCAACGCGATGCGCAGACGGGTGAGCGGCGAGCGCAACTCGTGCGATACGTCGCGCAGTAATTGGCGCTGGCTGGCGATTTGGGTTTGCAGGTTTTCGCCCATCTGGTTGAAATCGCGGGCGAGCATGCCCAGTTCGTCGTGACGGCGGCTGATCTCCATCAGTTGGGCGCTCTGGTAATCGGTTTTGCCGAGCTTATCGACGGCGTTGCGCAGCCGGTGGATCGGGCGGGTGATCGACGAACTCAGGAGCCAACTCACCAGCGTGACGGCAACGAGGGCGATGATGAGGTTGAGCGGCCAGAACAAAATGTGCGATTGCGCGCGCATCTGCTGGGCGGACAGCCGAAAGCGGAAAAGGTACTGGTTGCCGTTTTCGGAGGTGTATTCGCGCACGAAACGGTAGTATTCCTGATCGGCGTGATCGTGCCTGCGGCCTTTGCCTTGCCCCATGCCTTGCCCGAACCCCAGCCCCATGCCTTGTCCGGGACCCATGTCCGGGCGGAGATCTTTGCGCGACATCAAGGGCGTCAACTGATCGCCATCGACGGAGAGGATATCGGCCTGGATACTGTTATCGCGCGATTGTTGCAACGAGAATTGCCGCGCGGCGGCGACGCCCTCGTTTTCGTAAAGCGCCGTCCATTGCGGCGCGTAAGAAGACAGGTGCGGGTAAAACGACATCAACCAGCGTTCTTCGACCATCCAGCGCCCCAGCACGAACGTCAACCCGCCGATCAGGACGACGGCCAGCCAAAAACTCCAGAAGATTTTCCAGAATAAGGAACGCACCCGGAAAAGATTACCGCATTTCATCGCAAAAAGGGCGCGGAAAACGCGCCCGGGAGTAAAAAAACGGCAGTGTTGTCAGAAACCGTTCATCCGTTGATCGAACCACGCATCCCGTTGTTGCTTGCGAGCATCAAAGAGCGTTTGCTGTTCCGGCGTCAAAACGGCGCGGATTTTTGCGTGGGTGTCTTCGCGCTGTTGGGTCATGATGTCACGGATTTGCGCTTTCTGGGTATCGGTGAGATTGAGGCCGTTCATCATGCGCCCACCACCGTTACGTCCCATGTTGCCGCCGGCAGAACAATTGGGGCAACTGGCAGTAGGACAATTGGCGGAGTTGGCATTTGGCCCTCTGGCCGCAGCGTCCAAAGACATGCCGATTGTGGCGACCAGAGCAATGGCCGTAATCATAAGGGTTTTCTTCATGGGGGTTTCCTTTCGTCAGGTTGTGAGTAGGTGATGTCAGTATAGGAGGGCGAATGTTAAGCGGTGTCAAGGTAACGTAAAGATTGGGTAAAGATTTGGTGTGAACACATGGAAAAGGGGCGCGAAAAGCGCGCCCCTCGCCAAATAAAACGGCTTTTTTCCGTTAGGGTTGCTGACGCTTGGCGGCCTTCGCAGCCTGTTTTTGGATGCGAGCGTCAAAGGTTTTCTGTTGCTCCGGCGTTAGAATGGCGCGGATTTTCGCTTGCGCGTCAGTACGCTCCTGTTTCATGACGTCGGCCACTTGCGCCTTCTGGGCGTCGGTGAGGTTGAGGCTTTCCATCACACCCATCGGGCCGCCGCGATGTTGCGGTTGTTGCGCCGGCATGGCATCAAAGTTCTTCTGTTGCTCCGGCGTCAGCAGGGCGCGGATTTTCGCGTGCGTCTCGTCGCGATGCTGGGTCATGATGTCGTTCACCTGCGTCTTCTGGGCGTCGGTGAGATTGAGGTCTGCCATCATACCGCTGCCGTGGTGGTGGTGATGGTGGCCGTGGCCGCCTACCATAGGGGCAGCGGGCGGAGGCGTCGTTTCTTGCGCCGTGGCGTTCATCGTCATACCGGCGGCGGAAAGAAGCGCAATAGCCGTAACAATCAGGGTTTTCTTCATAGGGTTTTCCTTTCAGGAAAGTGGTTGAATATGTGACGCCAGTATAGGAAAGGAAGCGTGGCGGGGTGTCAAGTTAATGTAAAGATTGGGTAAAAGTTGGTGATGACAGAAAGCGATTGGGAAAAGCAGTTACGGGAAATTGAATCCGAGCGTGCAGTCCATAGGGACGGTTATGGTTGCATAAGCCGACCGCAGAGATGACATTTCTAATGGGGCAAAACATGACATTACTAAAGAGGCGCTATACCGTCATTCCCGCGAAGGCGGGAATCCAGCCCTTTGTACCTTCATTATTTTTTCTTCATGGCGCTATAAGAAAATGTATCGTTGTGTTCTCGCCAGTCAACACAGCGGATGAAAAAGTGATTGTTGGGCGGACTGGATTCCCGTCCCCGCCTTCGCTGGGGACAGGCTCTTCGCGGGAATGACGGCAAGAGAGACTGTTGTTGATTCTTGGCGTTGATGCTTGCGCGAAGCAGGTGTAGGGGTGGTTCGCGAATCGCCCTTGCAGAGCACGGCGCGCCGTGCCCTAAGGTATCGTGCGTTCTCTTGCCGTGCAGGCGGCAAAATGCCGCTCCTTCGCCGATCCCCGATCCCCGATCCCTGCCACTCACTTCGTCGGCAATTTGCCCTGAACGCCTTCGACGTAATAATCCATCTTCAACAAGGCTTCGTCGCTGATGGTCTGGCCGGGGGCGAGGCGCTCTTTGCCTTCGTTGTCGCGCATCGGGCCGACGAACGGGTGCAGTTTGCCGGAAGCGATGTCGGCTTTGGCGGTGTTGACCAGCGCGACAACCGCCGCCGGAACCACAGGGTTGATCGGGCCGACATCGATGAATCCGCCTTTGATGCCGCCCCAAACCCGATCCGGCTTCCAAGTGCCGTCGAGCGCCGATTGCACGACGCCGGTGTAGTAATTTTCCCAATGGTGGGTGACGGCGGCGAGTTGGGCGTGCGGGGCGTATTTCGACATATCGCTGTGGTAAGCGATGGCATAGACCTTCTTGGCTTCGGCGGCCTGAACGACGGCGGTCGAATCGGAATGGTGGGTCAGAATGTCGGCGCCTTGCGAGACCAGCGTGTCGGCGGCTTCGCGCTCGCGCCCCGGGTCGTACCAGGAATTGACCCACACCACTTTGACTTGCGCGTTCGGGTTGACGCTGCGCATGCCGCGCGTGAAGGCGTTGATCCCCATCACCACTTCGGGAATCGGATAGGAGGCGACGTAACCGGCAACGTTGGTTTTGGTCATCTTGCCGGCGATGATGCCCGCGAGGTAGCGACCTTCGTAGAAGCGGGCGTTGTAAAAGCCCATGTTCTTGGCGGTCTTGAAACCGGTGGCGTGCTCGAAATAATTTTTGGGGTACTGGTTGGCGACTTTCAACGTCGGGTTCATGAAGCCGAACGAGGTGGTGAAAATCAGCTTGTAGCCGTTTTGCGCCAGATCGCGGATGACGCGCTCGGCATCGGCGCCTTCGGGCACGCTCTCGATGTACTTGGTTTGAATCTTGTTGCCGAATTTCTTTTCGATGGCGAGGCGCGCTTGGTCGTGTTGAAACGTCCAACCGGCGTCGCCAATCGGGCTGACATAGACGAAGCCGACTTTCAGCGGCTCGGTTTTGGCATCCGGCGCGGGGGCGGCGAGGGCTGACGCGCAGCACAGCGCGACGGCTGTCAGCAGTACACTCATCGAAAGGGTTTTCAGGTTCATGGTTTCTCCTTGATGGGGAAGGTTATGCGGCGGGTTCAATCGCCGGGATGGAAAGGTTTGCCGAGCGATACCGGCGCGTTCAGCCGGACGGTCAGCGCGTTGCGCGAAATCAGTGTCAATACCACGATGGTCGCCAGATACGGCAACATCGACAAAAATTGCGGCGAGATGGCAGTGCCCCAAGCTTGCACTTGAAACTGCGCCAGCGTGACGAAACCGAACAGGTACGCGCCTGCCAGCGCCCGCCAAGGCTTCCAGGTGGCGAACACCACCAGCGCGACGGCGATCCAGCCGCGACCGGCGATCATGCCTTCGGCCCACAGCGGCGTGTAGGCAACCGCCAGATAGGCGCCGGCCAGACCCGAACAAAGGCCGCCGAAAAGGACACAGAGGTAGCGCACGCGAATCACCGGCAGGCCGATGGCGTGGGCGGCTGGCGGCGATTCGCCGACGGCGCGAACGATCAGTCCGGCGCGGGTGCGCGTCAACACCCATTGCGTCAGCGCGAACAGCGCCAGCGTTAGATAAATGATCGGGCTGTACGAGAAGAACAGCGCGCCGACGATCGGAAGGTCGGAGAGAACGGGAAGGTGCAAGGCGGGCAAGCCGTCGATTACCTTGGCGACGTAATCGCGGCCGACGAAGGAAGCCAGCCCGATGCCGAAGAGCGAAAGCGCCAAACCGGTGGCAACTTGATTGGCCATCAGCGACAGCACGATGAACGCGAACACCAGCGCGAGCACGGCGGCGGCGGCGGCGCCCGCCGCGATGCCCAGCCACGGCGAATGCGTGTTGACGGCGACGATGAACGCGGCAACGGCGCCGACGGTCATCATGCCTTCGACGCCGAGGTTCAATACGCCCGACTTTTCGGTGACGAGTTCGCCGAGCGCAGCCAGCGCCAGCGGCGTGCCGGCGGCGAGGGTGAGGGCGATCAGGTTGACGAAGGCATCCATCAGTGGTGCGAAGCCGGTAAAGTGGGTGGGGCGGGTTCGGGCGACGGCGTGACATCAGACGAAGCCAAACGGGAGAATACAAAACGCAGTCGGTAACGGATGAACACGTCCGCGCCCAGCAGCAGAAAGAGTAGCGCGCCCTGAAAGAGACCGGTGATTGCCGACGGCAGTCCCAGTTGGATTTGCGCCGCCTCGCCGCCCAAGTAAAGCAGCGACAACAGCAAGCTGGCGAAGACGATCCCGATGGGGTGCAAGCGGCCGACGAACGCAACGATGATGGCGGCGAAGCCGTAACCGGGCGAGACCGAAGCGGTCAGTTGGCCGAGCGGCCCCGTCACTTCGCAAGCCCCGGCCAAGCCGGCGCAACCGCCGCCCGCCAACAGTCCCAACCAGACGGAGCGGTTGGCCGGAATTCCGGCGTAGAGCGCGGCGGTCGGCGCCAGTCCCGCCACCCGCATTTGAAAACCGAGCCAGCTTTTCTTGACGAAAAGCCAGCACAACAGCGCCACGCCCAGCGCAAAAAAGATGCTGATGTTGAGACGGCCTTCCGCGCCCACTGTCGGCAGCAGCGCCGATGCGGAGAAAAGAATGGATTGCGGAAAGTTGTAGCCTTCGGGATCGCGCCAAGGGCCGTGAATCAAAAACGACAAAAGGTAACCGGCAACATAGACCAGCATCAGCGAAGTCAGAATTTCGTTGGCGCGAAAACGGGTGCGAAGAAACGCCGGAATCGCCGCCCAGGCGATGCCGCAAACCGTGCCGCAGATCAGCATCAGCGGCAGCAACCAGCGAGCTTCCACGCCGTCGAAGGCGAGGGCGATGCCGGTGGCGCCGAGCGCGCCGAGAATGAGTTGCCCTTCGGCGCCGATGTTCCAGACGTTAGCGCGAAAGCCGAGCGCCAGCCCGTTGGCAATCAGCATCAGCGGCGCGGCTTTCAGCAGCAGTTCGCTGACGCCGTACCATGAGTTGATCGGTTTGATGAAGAAGACGGCCAGCGCGTTTTTCGGATCGAAACCGAGCCACGCGAAAATGGCGGCGCCGATGGCGAGCGTCGCCAGCAAGGCGACGAGCGGCGACAGCCACACGGCCAGGCGCGATGGTTCGGGGCGGGGTTCGAGGCGCAGCATCATGCGGCGGCAATGAAGGAACCGGCCATCATCAGGCCGATGGTTTCCGGCGTGGTTTCGCGGGTGTTCATGAGCGGCGACAAGCGACCTTGCGCGATGACCGCCAGTCGATCACAAATTTCAAACAGTTCGTCGAGTTCTTCCGACAACACCAGCACGGCGACGCCTTGCGTGCGCAAGTCGATCAGTTCCTGACGAATCTGGGCGGAGGCGCCGACATCGACTCCCCAAGTCGGTTGCACGGCCAGCAACACGCGCGGGTTCTGTCGCACTTCGCGGCCGATGATGAATTTTTGCAAGTTGCCGCCGGAGAGATTGCTCGCCAGCGCGTGCGTCCCGGCGGCCTTGACGCCGAAGCGGGTCATCGTTTCCTGCGCGTAACGGCGGGCGGCGGCGAAGCGGATCAAGCCGCCGCGCACCAGCTTTTGCCGATGGGCAGTGAGCAGCGCGTTTTCGGTGAGCGTCATTTCGGGAACCGCGCCGCGCCCCAGCCGCTCCTCCGGGATGTAAGCCAACCCCAAGTTGCGGCGGGCTTGGGTATCGAGCGCGCCCGCCGCCGCGTCGCACAGTTGAATGGCGTGTTGTTGCGCGACGGGAAGTTGTTTTTCGCCCGACAAGAGCGCGACCAGTTCGCTCTGTCCGTTGCCGGACACTCCGGCAATGCCGACGATTTCTCCGGCGTGTACGTCCAGCGATAAATCGGTCAGCGTGGTGCCGAACGGATCGTCGGGAACGTAATTCAAACGGTCGATCACCAGTTGCGGTTCGCCGCGCATCACCGGATGCAGCTTCGGGTGTGGCAAATCGCTGCCGGTCATCATGCGCGCCAGCGAGAGATTGCTCTCGTCGGCGGGAACGCAGGCGCCGGAAACGCGACCGCTGCGCAGCACCGTCGCGCGTTGGCACAGCGCGCGGATTTCATCGAGCTTGTGACTGATGTACAGAATGCTGCACCCTTCGGCGGCGAGCAAACGCAAAGTCTCAAACAGTTTTTCAACGGCTTGCGGCGTCAACACCGACGTTGGCTCGTCCATGATGAGCAGTCGAGGCGATTGCAGCAGACAACGAATGATTTCAACTCGCTGACGTTCGCCGACCGACATCGAATGAATGTGGCGGTCGGGATCGAGCGGCAGACCGTAACGCTGCGACAGTTCGGTGATGCGCTGGCGCAAAACGTCGGAACGCCAGCGTTGGGCGCTGCCCAACACGATGTTTTCGGCAACCGTCAGCGTTTCAAACAACGAGAAATGCTGGAACACCATGCCGATGCCCAGCGCGCGCGCGTGCGCCGGATGCGCAATCGTCACCGGCTGACCTTCCCAGCGAATTTCACCGGTATCGGGCGCGACAGCGCCGTAGATAATCTTCATCAGCGTGGACTTGCCTGCGCCGTTTTCACCGAGCACGGCGTGAATTTCTCCCGGCATTACGTCGAGATGGATGTTGTCGTTGGCAACGACGCTCGGGTAGCGTTTGGAAATGCCCGAAAGGGACAATCGGGGAACGAGGCGCTTGGAATCGGAACTTGGCGCGGGCACGGCGAAATAGAAAGCGGGAGAGAAGGGCGGTAAGAATTTTATATTATAACGCGGCGTGGCGTGGGTTGGAGGAATGACGGTTTGTTTCTCATTATCGGTAAACATTATTGCTTCCGACCGGCGCGGAAGAATAAATAAGGAATGCGTTGCGTCCATCCCCATTGGCGACATACCGTATTGTGCGTTATCGCGCAACACGGTGCGCCAGCGTTCAGAATTTGCGCATCGGCACGCAAACAACGCTTCGGCGCGATTCATGACTACTCCTACACACAGTTATCCACAAAAATTGTGGATAATGGCGGCGATATTTTTCGTCCACATGGAATAAGGTAGAATCTGATTCTTTTTGAAGTCAGCTCAAACTCGAACGCGGGAAAGCGCGCGAAGATCACGCATCATGTCCGACACTTTATTGAAATGGCAAAACCTTTGGCGACTGTGGCCGGCATTGCTGGCGATGGCGGTAGTGGTCGTGTCGTCGAACTGGCTGGTGCAATTTCCGATCAACGATTGGTTGACTTACGGCGCATTCACTTACCCGTTTGCTTTTCTGGTTTCGGAGTTGACCAACCGCCGCGCCGGGCCGCAAGCGGCGCGACGGGTGGCGTGGCTGGGTTTTGCGCTGGCGGTGTGCGTTTCGGCGTGGCTGGCGCCGGTGCGCATCGCGGCGGCTTCCGGCTTGGCTTTTCTCTGTTCGCAGTTGCTGGACATTTCGATTTTCAATCGGTTGCGCCGACTAAGCTGGTGGCGGGCGCCGTTGTTCGCGTCGGTATTGGCATCGGTGCTCGATACGACGATCTTTTTCAGTTGCGCTTTCGCCGGGACGGACATGCCCTGGCGGTCGCTGGCCTTGGGCGACCTGTCGCTCAAGTTGACGATGGCGGTGTTTTTGCTGATGCCGTTCCGGCTGTTGCTGCCGGTGGTGCTCGGCATGCGCGCCGGTACGACTCGCGCTACGCCCTGATCTTATGATCCGTTTGGCGATCGCACGGCAACGCTATAACCCGCATGGCGGCGCCGAGCGTTTTGTGGCGCGCGCGCTGGAAGCGTTGAGCGGCGAAGGGCGGCTCTTGGTGACGCTGCTGGCGCGACAGTGGCCGGAGGGAACGATGGCTTCGCGCGACTGGCGTTTTCAGCGGGTCGATCCGTTTTATCTGGGGCGCACTTGGCGCGAGGCGTCGTTTGCCGCTGCGGTTCGCCGCCGGGCGGCGGAATACGATCTTCTGCAAAGTCATGAGCGCATTCCGGGCGCGACCATTTTTCGCGCCGGTGACGGGGTGCATGCAGCTTGGCTGGAGCAGGATGCGCGGGTGCGCGGCAGCTTCGGGCGGCTGGCGTTGCGCTGGAGTTTGTACCACCGTTATCTCTGCCGAACCGAACGCGCGATGTTCGCGCATCCGGCGTTGCGCTGCGTGATCTGCAATTCCCGCATGGTGCGTGATGACATCGTCCGGCGCTTTGGTGTACCCGATGAAAAACTGTCGGTAATTTACAACGGTGTGGATGTTGCAACGTTTCATCCCAACACGGTACGTTACCGCGCCGAGAAACGTGCGCAATGGGGTATCGCTGACGATGCGCCGCTGCTGGCTTTCGTCGGCTCTGGTTTCGCGCGTAAGGGAGTGGTCACTACGCTGCGAGCGCTGGCGGCGGTGCCGTCGATCCATTTGGTGGTTGCCGGTGATGACAAGCGACGGGCGCGCTACGAGGCGCTGGCGCGGGAACTGGGCGTGATGTCGCGGGTGCGTTTTCTGGGCGCGGTTGATGACGTGAAGCCGGTTTATGGCGCGGCCGACGCGCTTATTTTGCCGACGTTGTACGACCCGTTTCCCAACGCTTGCGTCGAAGCGCTGGCTTGCGGTTTGCCGTTGCTGACGAGTACGGGTTGCGGCGCGGCGGAGTGGATTGTCGAAGGTCAAAACGGTTGGGTGCGCGACGCGCTCGATATATCCGGTTACCAGGCGGCGCTGCGAGCCTGGTTGGCGCGTCGGGAAACCGAGGAAGGGCGGCAAGCGTTGCGCACGGCAGCGCGGGCAACGGCGGAACCCCATACTTTGGCGGCGATGGCGGCGACGCTGTCTGCGTTGTATTCTCAAATAGTGTTATAATCATAATATTATGGAAGTAGTCAAAAATGGGTAGCAAGTCGCCAAACCTATGAGGCGCGGGGCTACGGGAAGGTCTCCTGAATAAGCGACGAGAGATCGGGGTTTTTTAAAGGGTATTCGTTATGGCACACGTAGAATGGTCGGACGAGTTAAGCGTCGGCATCGAAGCAATCGACAAACAACATCAGCGAATCATTGAGTATGTAAACAAGCTCTATGATAATTTGCATGATCGCGAAATGTTGGCGGAAGTGTTGGCGGACACGGTCGAATACACCGAGACGCACTTCGGCTTTGAAGAAGAGATGATGGAAGAGGCGGGTTATCCCTACCTGCGGGCGCATAAACGCATTCACGATCTTTTCATTCGTCGCGTGGCCAAATACAAAGAGCGTTTTCTCGCCGGTGAAGACGTTGGCGAGGAACTGCACGATACTCTGGTTCGCTGGCTCATCACGCACATCAAGAGCGAGGACGCCAATTACTCAGCCAGCCTGATCGCCAAATTCGGTCAGGACGAAAAAAAGATACACAAGAAGAAAAGGTGCTGGCTCGCGCGTTGGCTCGGGATCGGCGACGACTAAACGCTTGTTCCGTTCGCCCCGAGCTTGTCGCAGGGCAAGCGGTTGGAGTGGGGCATACCCGCCCATCGTCAACTTGGGCTACAATCAGTCACTATCCAAGAACTTTTTTGGGCGCGACTTGTGCGCCCAAAATGATGAACCATGTCAACCACACCCTTTTCCAAACAAATCGCTTTTGACGAGGCGTTGATTCGCAAATATGACGAGTCGGGGCCGCGTTACACCTCCTATCCGACCGCCGACCGTTTTCACAACCGCTTCACCGAAGCCGATTACCGGAAAGCGTTGGCGGCGCGTCGGGAAATGACGGCGCCGGAGCCGTTGTCGGTTTATGTGCATCTGCCGTTTTGCAACACGATTTGCTACTACTGTGCCTGCAACAAAATCATCACCAAGGATCACGGCCGCAGCGCCAAATACATCCGCTATCTGGCGCACGAACTCGAACTGGTCACGAGCCTGATTGAAGACCGTGACGCGCGAGCGCTCAAACAACTGCATTGGGGCGGCGGCACGCCGACCTTTTTGTCGCACGAAGAAATGCGCAACCTGATGGGACATCTGCGCAAACATTTCACCGTCACGCCCGATGCCGAAGTGTCGATTGAAGTGGACCCGCGCAAAGTGGACGAAGCTACCATCATTCTGCTGGGCGAATTGGGGTTTAATCGCATCTCCGTCGGCGTGCAGGATTTCAATCCCGATGTGCAGAAGGCGATCAACCGCATCCAGAGCGAAGAAGAAACGCTGACCGTGATTCACGCTGCGCGCGCGCACGGTTTTGTGTCAGTCAATATCGATTTGATTTACGGATTGCCCAAACAAACGCTCGTCGGCTTCGCCGAAACACTTGACCGCGTGATCTCCGTCGCGCCGGATCGCATTGCGTTGTACAACTACGCGCACGTACCGCACATGGCCAAGCCGCAGCGTCGCATCGCGCTCGAAGACGTGCCGAAGCCGGAAGACAAATTACGCATTCTGGCGTTGGCGATTGAAAAACTGGGCGACGCAGGCTACGTCTATATCGGCATGGATCACTTCGCCAAACCGGACGACGAATTGGCGCGCGCCCAACGCGAAGGCACTTTGCACCGTAATTTTCAGGGCTACACCACGCACTCCGAATGCGATCTTCTGGCGTTCGGCATTTCCGGCATTGGCATGGTCGGTTCCACCTACGTGCAAAGCGTCCGAACGCTGGACGATTACTACGCGGCGCTCGACGCCCAGAAATTGCCGGTGCTGCGCGGCTACACTTTAACGCGCGATGACGAATTGCGTCGCGCCGTGATTCAGCAGTTAATGTGCCAGTTTGAACTGCAACCGGCGAAGATCGAAGCGTGCTGGGGCATTCGCTTCGACGACTACTTCGCTGCCGAACGCGCGGCGCTGCCGCCGCTCGCCGAAGACGGCCTGATCGAAATTTTGCCCGATCGCATCAAAGTGACCGACCGTGGTCGCTTGCTCGTGCGCACCGTGGCGATGGTCTTCGACCGCCACCTGCGCGAGGACGAAACACAGGGCAAATACTCGAAAGTAATTTAGGGTTCGGAGATCAGGAATCAAGAACCGAGAACCGGGTATCAACGTAGGGGCGGCATTCTGCCGCCCCCGCTATTTCGCGGCCTCGCCCAACCAGTTCGATATCGCGCCGCGAATCTGCACCCAGTCGCTTTCCTGCAATACCATGAACGGGCGGGCAGGGATGGTCACCGACCAGCCGGTGGAATTCGTCCAGCGGCGCTCGGATACGCGCTTGTGGCTGCCCTTGGCGAAGCGGGCGAGGTTCGAGCCATCCTGCCGCAGCAGGTTGCCCTTGCGGTCGGTACGCAGCCGCACCGTGCCAGAGCGCGGCGCGAAGCTGATCGTGCCGCCGTCGTTTTGAATGCGGGCGTAGGGCTTGTTGGTGGATACCTGCGCGAAGCTGGAGCCATGCGACGGGGCAAGCGAATGATAAAGCTGGTCGGAGCCGGGCTGGCGCAGGATCGGCGTGGCCGCGCCGCCGCGCCGTTTCACGGTGATCGGGGCGAGCGGAACCCACGCCGGACGCCCCCCGGCGAGGAAGTTCTTTTGCACGCCGGAGAGCATGATTTCGGAGAGGTTGCCCATCAGCGGGGCGGCATCTTTCCCGACGGTCGCCAGCCGCTGTAGCATGGAAGCGACGGCTTCGTCGCCGATGATGCGGATGTCGGGGGTCATGGTTGCAATTCCCTTTCAGTCAAGTTATCCTGTAATCGAACCGTGACGCCAGAAAGTCGCTGAGGTGCTGGCGAGTCGCATGAGTCGAGCTCATGAGGGATACTAGACGGGCTAGTCAGGGCGCCCCTCCACGGTTCACTTCTCATCTCATCGCCAAGAACCGAACAGCACCGGATATTTAGACTCGTTCATCAGGTCGCTTATCTCATTTTCTCTTTCGGTGATGTACGAGGTCATGAAAAAATTACCCGTTCTGCGACGTTTTTTTCCTGTAGGGTCAAACTTCCTCTTAAAGCTGTAATCAATATTTACGATGACTTTTTCGTAGCCTGAAGGGCTTTCGACCAGGTACACCAAAGCAGGGTAATTTCTTGTGGCATCCAAAATCATCACCCTGGGGTTCTGAATTATTTCCGGCAACATCAAAAAGCGTTGCCACGGCAAAGGCGTTCTCCCTTCTTCCGGCCTAATGGCGTGCCAGATACCGTTATCGTCGATGAAAATAACGGGTGAGCCTATTTCAACATTTCTCAAATGTTCAAAACCTTTTTGCATCTTTGCTATTTCAAAATTCCTGATAGCCTCTTCCTGGACAACGCCGAGGGCAAAAAGCGCGTTAATTTTAGCGTTCCCTTCAAGCCTTACAATTTCCGCCCACACGGAAAAATCATCACTGTAAGCAGCAAGCAATTCAGCGTGTTCACGAAAGATGCTTTTTATCACCCCCGCCGCCAGCACCGGCGGCGCGACTGCCGCCTTCTCCAGCGCCAGCGCCGTCAGTTCCGATTGTGCCGATTGCTCGACCGGAACGATGTCGAGCGGCATCGCCGTTTGCATGCCAGGCATTTTGACGGCATGGCGCTTGATCGGGTTGCCAAAGGCGTCAACGTCGTCGATTTCTGAGATGTAGTTTTTCGACGATTCAACGGTCAGCCCTTCGGCGTCGAGGTCGGCTTGCGAGAGCGCCCGCGCCGAGCACTTGCAGCCGAATTCCCGGCACGGATGAATCTTGCTCCATATCGGATCGTCCCAGCGGAAAACACGACGGTCGAGGGCGATGTGTGAAGGGCGAGGAATCTTCGATGCGCCATGTATCCACTGCCAGTAAGGCCGATTCGCCTTGTTCTCCAACATCTGCTGGCGGCGACCGGCGGCGTAGGCGCGGCGGGTGTTTTCGCCGTAGATGATTTCAAGTCGGCGCGGGCTGCCGAGCATGCCCGTATGAATAACGCCGTCACCGTCGATGAATTCACCGCGCCCCCACCAGCCGAGCCGTTGCAGCGTGGGCGTGAGGGTGCGTTTAAATTCGGCAAGCGTGATGCCCTCGTTGACGGCGCGATCGACTTCCGAGTGCAACGCCGTGGCCACATCCATGCAGGAGATGCGCGCAGCGGTGAACGAGCGCCGGTGCACGTCGTCGCGGATCGGCTGCCAGTCCGGCGGGACGTAGATGTCTTTCGACCGAAAATATCGCACCGCCGCCTCCGGCGAGAGGCCGAAGGCAAACGCGAGGTTAGGCGCTGCCATTCTTGTTGCCGTTTTCTTTTGCCGCGTCGCCGTAGCCGTAAGTCTGCGCCACGAACATTGCCCGACCGAGCGCGGTTTCGAGTTTGTCCAGCTTGAGGCCGGTGACGACGTTGTCGATGGCGGTCAGCATTTCTTCGTAGCTGCCCGCCGAAAAAATCGCGTCGATCACCGGCATCAGCATTTGCCGCGCCTGCTCGTTCAACGCCTGCGGCGGCAGCGCTTCCAGCATCGCGTCGAGCGCGGCGTTGGCAACGTCAGCATCAGAGGGCGCGCTGAACACCGGCGCGGGCTTGTTTCCCGGCGCGGGCGCGGGCGGCGCCACCTCCTCATACCCCGCGCCGTAGGTGCCGAGCACGGTTTCGAGGTTGAGTTTGTAGCCCATGTCGTACAGCGTTTTGTCGCGCACGGCGCGTTTGTCGAGGTCTTCGCCCGCTTCGACTTTGCGCCACACTTTTGGCGGCTGCGCCCCCGGCACGTTGAATTCGGTGATCCAGCGCACCAGCGTTTTGTTGAGCGTGGCCGAGAGGGTACCACCCCTACGGGCGGGCAATTTGAAAGTCATAGGGCATATGGTTTCCTACTATATTTGTCGGGATTAAGGGTCTGTGCGATACTCTCTTATTCGGCGGCATCAAGGTAACGGGTCATTCAAGCAATGAAGAAAATACTGGTTCTGGGCGTGGGCAATGTGTTGTGGGCCGACGAGGGTTTCGGCGTGCGCGCGGTGGAGGCGCTGCATGCGGGGTATCGTTTCGACGAGCAGGTGACGTTGATGGACGGCGGCACGCAGGGGTTGGCGCTTTATCCGTATTTGATGGGAGCTTCACATGTGCTGGTGTTCGACGCGATTGATTTTCATTTGCCGCCGGCTTCGCTGAAGGTTTTGCGCGATGACGAGGTTCCCGTTTACTGTTCCACCAAGATTTCACCGCATCAGACGACGTTGAGCGAGGTGTTGGCGCATGCGTATTTGCTGGGCACGGTGCCGGAGAAGATCACGGTGATCGGGGTGCAGCCGGAGGTGCTCGATGATTTCGGCGGCAGTTTGCGCGAGGCGGTCAAGAAGCGGATTCCCGAAGCGGTGGCGCTGGCTGCCGAGGAGTTGGCGGGCTGGGGTGTCGAGGTAGTGACGCGCGCCGACGATGAAGTGGCGACGCCGTTGAACGCGCAGGTGTTGGCGCTGGAAATATATGAGAACGAGAGGCCGTCGGAAGAAGAGGCTTGCCGTTTCGGCGACCCCCGTTTTTTGTCGATGGGGAAATAAAATGTGTGTCGGTATTCCGATGCGGGTGACGGAAGAAGGCGGAGAGAACGCTGTCGTCTGGTGTGAAGCGCGCGACGGCGGGCGACGCGAGCGGATCAATTTGCTGCTGGTCGGCGAGCAAGCGCCGGGAACCTGGTTGCTGACGTTTCAGGGTTCGGCGTTGCGGGTGATGTCGCCGGAGGAAGCGGCGCAGACCAGCGATGCGTTGCTGGCGCTGGCGCAAACGATGAACGGCGATATGTCGCAACTCGATACTTTGTTCGCCGATCTGGTGAACCGTGAACCGATTTTGCCGCCGCACTTGCAGGCCGAACTGGCCGCGAGCAAAGCGAGAAAGGATGTGTTGTGATGGCTGAAACGGTTGCAGTTGGCGTTCCGCCATTGGTGGCGCGGCTTTTGGAACGCGCCGACACTTTTGAGATTTCGCTCGAAGCGTTTGATGAGGTGTTGAAGAAAACACCGGGTTTGCTTCTGCTTTTTTTTACCGAAGACCCGGTGCGTTATCGTGAAACGCTCGATCTGGCGGTGATCGCGCCGGAGTTGTTGGCGACATCGGCGGAGCCGATGCGTCTGGGTGTGTTGTTGCCCGAAGCGGCGCGGGCGTTGCAGCCGCGCTATGGTTTTCGGCGCTGGCCGGCGTTTGTGTTGTTGCGCGACGGCAAGTATCTGGGCGCGATCGACGGGATGCGTCCTTGGGACGAGTATCAGTTGGAGATGGCGCGCTTGCAGCGGGCAACGCCGAGTCGGCCGCCGTCGATCGGCGTGACGGTTCGCTCCGCTGATGGTCATGATGAGCATTGCCACTAAGGAAGCGCTGATTTATCCCGTTCGCCCTGAGCTTGTCGAAGGGCAGCGGGCGTATTATCGGGAACTTCGACAGGTTCAGCCCGAATGGTCAGGAACGGTTCAGCGTTCCTTTGGTTGTTCAGCGCGTTGTTTTTCAAAGATTGTTTTTTATTGACGGATGTATTGATGAAACCGCTTTCCATTCCCATTCACGCCGTGCCGGAAGGTACGCGGCACGAAGAAGACGAGATGCAATATCCTGAAATGCCGCGCGGCATGGTGACGTTTTCGATGCCGCGCGTGCCTGAGAACGTCGATACATCGGCGTTGACTGCGGCGTATCAGTTGTTGCAAAAATTTCTCGATGCGTTGAACGATTGGACGTTTGACGCGCAAGCGGCCGGAGTGCGGCTCGATCTGCGCGATCAACCGGCGGCGGTGTTGAATATTTTGAACGATGTGCTGGGTGAAGGCGAAGTCAGTGCGCGGGTGGAAGGGTTGCCGGGTTGCGACGTGCGCGTGCAGGAATCGGTTTTCACCGGCGTTTGGCGGGTGCGCGAATTGAATGCACAAGGCGAAGAAGTTGCCTACTGGATCGAAGCCGGCAGTTTGCCGCAGGTGTTGATCGAGGCGGCGGCGCGCGGCGCGAAACCGACGTTGCCGGAAGTGGCGTTGCCGGAAGGCGCGATGAATGCGCCGGCGGTGTTCGTTGAAATTCGCGCGCAACTGGCGGCGTTCGGCGCCGAAGGAAACGGCGCCACATCATCGCTTGAAGATGTAAACGAAAATGCGCACGAAATCAATTTGACTTTGCTGCCGCTGACGCCCGCTGATCATCAGGCGTTGCAGGAAGCGTTGCCGGTCGGGCCGGTGGCGATCATTTCAAAGAGCTTCGGAAGTTGTCGGGTCACGTCAACGGGAACGCAGCACATCTGGCGTATCCAGCATTTCAACAGCAAGAACACGTTGATTCTGAACACGCTGGTGATCGCTGAGCGGCCATCGCTGGTGCTGGCTGCTGCCGAAGACATCGACGATGCGCGCGGTCGCTTGGCGGAATTGATCGCCTGGATGCGCGACGATGCGGAGGCGCAGTGATGCTTTTTGAAGGCTCTTATCTCGGCGACAACAGCAAGATCGGCCCGACCACGCGGCTCGAATGCAAAGTGTGCTGGTACGTTTACGATCCGGCCGAGGGCGACCCCGATCAGCAAATCCCGCCGGGCGTACCGTTTTACGATTTGCCGGAACATTGGGCGTGTCCGTTGTGCGGCGCGACCAAAGAACAGTTTTTAGTGTTGGCTGATGAAGCATGAGCAAGGAAGCGGCAGTGATGAGTGATGAAGGCGCGATGATCCCCGATCCGTCGGCGCGACTTTGCGAAGTGTTCGAGAAAATCGGCAGTACCCGAATGCAGGGGTTGCCGTTTCTCAATCCGGCGCTGCGCGTGGAAGCGGTCGGCTTTCATCCCTGGCAGGGATTCTGGCTGGGCGTGATGGTGACGCCGTGGCTGATGAATTTGATGTTGTTGCCGCGTGAATCGGAGCGCTGGCCGAAAGCGGCGCGCGGCGAGCGTTTGCATTATCAGTTCCCGGCGGGCAACTACGATTTCATCATGGCGCACGACGAGACGGTCGGTGAATACATGATGTGTTCGCTGCTCTCGCCGGTGCAGCAGTTTGAAGATCATGAAACGGCGCGGCAAGTTGCCGAGTTTGCGCTGAAGGCGTTGCTGGAAAGCGATGCGGCGGCAACGCCGGGCGAAGAAAAACCACAGGCGACGCTGCAGGAAAAAATGGCGAAACCGATGTCGAAGCGCGATTTTTTGCGCGGCCGTTTTTCACAGACAACGCGGTAAGGGAAAACGAAATGGAACGCAAACTGACGTTGAAATTGACGGTGAACGACGGGCGCGTGAGCGCGCTGGACGTGCGGTTGCCGCGTTTCGATGCGACGGCGTTATTGGGACAGCGGTCGGCGCAAGAAGCGGTGACCTTGTTGCCGTCGGTTTTCAGCATTTGCGCGCAGGCGCAAGCAGCGGCCACGGCGGGCGCGGTGGCGGCGGCGTTCGGACAGTCGCTATCGCCGGCGCAGTTCGCGGCGCACACACTGGCGGTGAAAATCGAAAGCGTGCAAGAAAGTTTGCGGTCGCTGTGTCTCGGCTTGCCGGAAGCGTTGTTGTCGCGGCAGAGCACGGAGGGCGCGGCGTTGATCGCGGATTTCTCACGGGCGTGGCGCGACGGTACGGCGCTTTTGACGCGGCTGCAAAAAGCGCTGCACCATGAAATCAGCGATACGGAACTTGCCGCGCTGATGAAGGAAGCGAAACCGATCGTGCAAACGTGGGATCAATTGTGCGCGCGCCATGTGTTCGGTGTTTCGGCGCTGCGTTGGCAGGGTGAGACTGTTGCGAACGAAGCGTTGCCGATCCTGCGCTGGTTCCGTTTGATGGAAAACGAAGTGCCGACGCTAGGAAAAACGGCGCTGTCGCCGTTGCCGCTGGTGATGTTTCGCGCCGGCAAGTTGTCGTGGTCGGCGCTGCTGCATTCGCCTTACGATGCCAGCAGTTGGCGGCGTGTGCAACAGGATGAGCGAATGGCGCCGGTGGCGGCGCGTTCGGGTAACAGCGTGGCGGCGAGATTGTGGGCGCGGCTCGTCGATGTGGCTACGACGTTGGCCGGGTTGCTCGAAACAGGAAGCGACGCGGCGAAGGAAAATGCTGCGAAGGAAAAACCATGGGTTCGCCTTTATTCGCTTGGCGACGGTGACGGCATGGCGGAAGTTGAATGCGCGCGCGGCGTGCTGGTGCATCGCGCGCAGTTGGCGGGGCAAAACATCGCCGCTTATGAAGTGTGTGCGCCGACCGATTGGAATTTGCATCGTGACGGCGCGCTGGCGACCTTGCGCGGTTTCGCGGCGATGGATGTCGCGCGTTTGCAAGTGTACGCAACTTGGCTGGTGCAAACGCTCGACCCGTGCGTGGCTTTTGATATCGAGGTGGCGCATGCATGAAATGTCGCTCGCCGAGAGCATGCTGGAAATCGTTGAAAGCACAGCGCGCAAAAATCACGCGCAACGGGTCAAATCGGTGCAGTTCGAGTTGGGCGCGTTGTCGCACGTTGACCGCGATGCGCTGGCGTTTGCGTTCGACGTGGTCACGCGCGGCGGTATTGCCGAAGGCGCGCGCTTCGAGGTGATCGAGGTGCCGGGAACTGCCTGGTGCATGTTGTGCTCAAAGACAGTAGCACTGGCAAAACTCGGCGATGCTTGCCCTGAGTGTGGGCGTTACCAGTTGACAGTCACGCAAGGCGACGCGATGCGGATTGCGTCGATTGAAATTGTTTAGAAAGAAAAGGAGGCGGTTATGTGTTCAACTTGCGGTTGTGGTCACGATGAAGTGAAGATCGACGGCGTGGCAGTCGATGAACATCTGCATCAACACGAAGACGGAACGTGGCACAGTCATGCGCATGTTCACGAACATTCGCACACTCACGCTCACGGCGACGGCAGCGAGTCGCACAGCCATTCACACACGCACGCGCACGATCATCCGCACACGCACGAAGGCGCGCACGCGCATGATCACGGCCACAGCCACGGCGATCAGGAGCATCCGCATCGTCACGATCATGCGGCGCTGGGGGCAGTGCATGCGCCGGAAGTGTCGGCGGCGCGAGTCATCGAAATCGAGCGCGACTTGCTGGAGAGAAACGATGCGGTGGCGCGACTGAACCGGCAGCAGTTTGTCGATCAGGGATTGTTCACGCTGAATCTGGTGTCCAGCCCCGGCTCGGGCAAGACGACGTTGCTGGTGCACACCATCGAAGCGTTGCGCGACGAAGTGTCGTGCGCGGTCATCGAAGGCGATCAGCAAACCGAGAACGACGCCAATCGCGTGCGCGCCACTGGCGCGCCGGCGGTGCAAATCAACACCGGCAAAGGTTGCCATCTCGATGCGCGCATGGTGTCGCAAGCGTTGCCGAAGTTGCCGAAACTGGAAGATGCGCTGCTGTTCATCGAGAACGTCGGCAATCTGGTATGCCCCGCCGCGTTCGATCTCGGCGAAGCGCACAAGGTGGCGATTCTGTCGGTGACCGAAGGCACCGACAAACCGCTGAAGTACCCCGATATGTTTCACGCCGCCGATGTGTTGCTGATCAACAAAATAGATTTGCTGCCGTATGTGGATTTCGATGTCGAGCGGGCGATCGAGTACGCGCGCCGAATTCAGCCGAAGTTGACGGTGATGAAAGTGTCGGCGACCACTGGCGAAGGCATGGATGCCTGGTTGGCGTGGTTGAAGCGTGGCGTCGAAGCGGCGCGCGCGACACGATTGAATGATGTTCAGGCGCTGCGGAAAAAAATCGCGGCGCTGGAAGCGCAGTTGCGAGACGCTTGATGCCGGTTTCGGCAACTCCCCGTTTGCGCCGCCGCTTTCAAGTGCGCGGGATCGTGCAGGGTGTCGGCTTTCGCCCGTTCGTTCATCGGTTGGCGAGCGACATGGCGTTGATCGGCTGGGTGCAGAATGGTGTGAGCGGCGTGACCATCGAAGCTGAAGGCAGCGCGGCGCAACTGGAAACTTTTGCGCAACGCTTGGTGGCGGAAGCGCCGCGACTGGCGCGCATCGACGAAGTGATGGTGCAGGAGATCACTTGCGTTGCTGACGCGCGCGGCTTCAACGTCATCAAAAGCGCGCACGAGGGCGCGCTGGCGACGATGATCGGACCCGACAACGCGATTTGCGACGATTGTTTGCGCGAGATGTTGACGCCTGGAGATCGTCGCTACCGTTATCCGTTCATCAACTGCACGCATTGTGGGCCGCGCTATACGTTGGTGCGCGGCTTGCCTTACGATCGGGCGATGACCAGCATGGCGGTGTTCGCGCAATGCCCGACATGCTTCGCCGAATACACCGATCCGGCGCATCGCCGTTTTCACGCCGAACCGAATGCTTGTCCGCAGTGCGGGCCGAAGTTGCAATGGCGGCGCGCGTACGATACCGACAAAGAACGGGACGTGCCCGACGCGATGGCCGAAGTACTGAAAAGCATCCGGCGTGGCGAGATCGTGGCGATCAAGGGCTTGGGTGGTTTTCATCTGGTGTGCGATGCCACTTGCGCCGAAGCGGTGGCGGCGTTGCGTCGGCGCAAGGCGCGCGATGAAAAACCGTTTGCGTTGATGGTGTTGAACACGGCGTCGGCGCGACAATGGTGCGATGTTTCCGCCGAAGAAGCGGCGTTACTGGAAAGCATCGAACGCCCCATCGTGTTGTTGCCGAAAAAAGCGCACGCCGACGCGGTGCTGGTCGGCATCGCGCCGGACATGAACACGCTGGGGTTGATGCTGCCTTACACGCCATTGCATTATTTGTTGTTTCACGAAGCGCAAGGCCGACCGGCAACGCCGGAGTGGTTGCGAGAAGCGCAACCGTTGACGCTGGTGATGACTTCGGCCAATCCGGGCGGCGAACCGCTGGTGGTCGGCAACGAAGAAGCGTTGCAGCGCTTGCAAGGCATCGCCGACGGTTGGTTGTTGCACGACCGCGCCATCATCGCGCGTTGCGACGACAGCGTGGTGCGCGCGACGGAGTCACAAGCTCCTCTGCAAGTTTCACCGAAGCCGCAATTCATTCGGCGCGCGCGCGGTTACACGCCGCGCGCCATTCGCTTGAGCAATGCGCCGCCGCCGGTGCTGGCGGTCGGCGGTTATTTCAAAAACACGATTTGCGTGACGCGCGGCGACGAGGCGTTTTTGTCGCCGCACATCGGCAGCCTCGACAACGCCGCCACTTGCCGCGCTTTCGATGAGGCCATTGAACATTGGTTGGCATTACTCGACGTGACGCCGACGCGCATCGCGCACGACTTGCATCCCGATTTCTACAGTACGCAAGCGGCCAGCGCGTTAGCGCGACGCTTCAACGTGCCGATGGTCGGCGTGGCGCACCATCACGCTCACATTGCGGCGGTACTGGCCGAACATCGCATCGACGCGCCGGTGTTGGGCTTGGCGTTTGACGGCACCGGCCTCGGCGACGACGGCACGGCATGGGGCGGCGAGTTGTTGCATTTCGACGGCGCTCGATGTCGGCGCGTCGGCCATTTGCTGCCGTTGCATCTGGCCGGTGGCGATCGGGCAGCGCGCGAACCTTGGCGAATGGCGGCGAGTGTGTTGGCGCAAACGGGGCGCGCGGGCGAGATCGAGCGGCGCTTTTTGCAACAACCGGCGGCGGCAACAGTTGCGGCGGTGTTGGCGCGTGCGCTGGAAAAACGCTCGTTGGAAAAAGATTCACCGCATGCGCCGTTAACTACCAGCATGGGACGTTATTTCGATGCGGCGGCAGGGGCGTTAAAAGTATGCGAGCAGATGACTTTCGAGGGACAAGCGGCGATGCGGCTCGAAGGTTTGGCGCATCGTTATTTGAAACAGAAATCAGGCGCAGAGTTGCCTGCGAATTTGCCTAATGAGAATTTAGCGTATCGAATCAGCGCCGACGGTGAGCTCGATCTTTTGCCGCTGGTTCATCGCTTGTTCGATGCAGAAGATGCGATGGAAGGCGCGGCCTTGTTTCACGGTACGCTGATTGCTGCCGTCGTCGAATGGGCGGATGCGGCGGCGCGACGATTGGGTCTCAAGCAAGTGGCGTGCGGTGGCGGTTGCTTCGTGAATGCGTTGTTGGCGCGCGGGGTTGGCGACGGCTTGCGGGCGCGCGGTTATACTGTATGGCAGGCGCAAGCGGCGCCGGCCAACGATGGTGGGTTGAGTTTGGGACAAGCCTGGGTGGCGGCGCGCGCTTCAATGAATCATTCGGTGTAGGGAGATTATTATGTGTCTGGCGATTCCGGTTCGGATCATGGAAAAAAAAGACGACGAGACAGCCATCGTCGAACTTTCGGGCGTGCGACATCAAGTGTCGCTGGCGTTGGTCGATGATGCGGCGGTGGGCGATTACGTGATCGTTCATGTCGGTTATGCGTTGTCGAAACTCGATCCGGCAGAAGCGGAAGCGACGCTGGCGACGATGCGCGCAGCAGGGCTGGCCGAAAACGCGGCGGCGGTGCATTGATGAAATACATTGACGAATTTCGTGACGGCGCGCTGGCGCAACAACTGGCGCGCGCCATCGCGCGCGAGGTCAAAGCCGAGCGTCGTTATCACTTGATGGAGTTTTGCGGCGGTCACACGCACGCGATCTCACGCTACGGTTTGATTGATTTGCTGCCGCCGAACGTGCGCATGATTCACGGCCCAGGTTGCCCCGTGTGCGTATTGCCGATCGGTCGGATCGACAGCGCCATCGAGTTGGCGCGCGATCACGGTGCGATGGTTTGCACTTACGCCGACACGATGCGGGTACCGGCGTCGGGCGGCATCTCGCTGATGAAGGCGAAAGCGCAAGGCGCCGACATTCGGATGCTTTATTCGTGCGCCGACACGTTGACGCTGGCGCAGAAACATCCGGATCGACAAGTGGTGTTTTTCGCCATCGGTTTCGAGACGACGACGCCGCCGACGGCGCTGATTTTGAAACAAGCGAAAGCGCAGGGGCTGAAAAATTTCAGCGTCTTTTGCAACCATGTGTTGACGCCGCCGGCGATCACGCATCTGCTGACGCTGGCCGAGGCCAGCGCCGAAGGCGCGCGCCTCGATGGGTTCATCGGGCCGGCGCACGTTTCGACGGTGATTGGCAGCGCCGCGTATGAACCGTTCGTGACGCGCTTTCGCAAGCCGGTGGTGATTGCCGGTTTTGAACCGCTCGATGTGATGCAGGCGATTTTGATGCTGGTGCGGCAGTTGAACGAAGAGCGCGCCGAAGTTGAAAACGAATTCACGCGGGCGGTGACGCCGGCGGGCAACGTCAAGGCGAAAGCGCTGATGGCGGAAACGCTCGCGTTGCGTGATAGTTTCGAGTGGCGCGGTTTGGGCGAGATGCCGAAGAGCGCGCTGCAAATTCATCCGGATTACCGCGAGTTCGATGCCGAGGTTCGCTTCGGCTTGACGTATCGCAAAGTGGCGGATCACAAGTCGTGCCAGTGCGGCGCGATTTTGCGCGGCGTCAAAACCCCGCGCGAGTGCAAAGTGTTCGGCACTGCCTGCACGCCAGACAATCCGCTCGGTTCGTGCATGGTGTCGTCCGAGGGCGCGTGCGCGGCGTATTACACTTACGGGCGTTTCCGCGACGTGAAACGTGGAGCGGCAGAGGAGGCCAACGCATGAGTAAAGGAAATTCCAAACGTCGCGCTGATTACATTCGACCGCTCGATTTCAAAAACGGGCGCATCGACATGAGTCACGGCAGCGGCGGTCGCGCTTCGGCGCAACTGATCGACGAGTTGTTTGCCGAAGCGTTTGACAACGATTACTTGCGACAAGGCAACGATCAAGCCGCGTTCGACGTGACGGCGGGGCGGATGGTGATGTCCACCGACGCGCATGTGATTTCGCCGCTGTTTTTTCCCGGCGGCGACATCGGGTGCTTGTCGGTGCACGGTACAATCAACGATGTGGCGATGGCCGGCGCGCGACCGCTGTATCTGGCGGCGTCGTTCGTTCTCGAAGAAGGTTTGCCGCTGGCAGATTTGAAACGCATTGTCGATTCGATGGCGGCGGCGACGCGCGAGGCGAAAGTTTCAATCGTGACCGGCGACACCAAAGTGGTCGAGCAGGGCAAGGGCGACGGTGTTTTCATCACGACCACCGGCATCGGCGTGGTGCCGTCGGGCGTGGACGTTCGCGGCGACCGCGCGTGCGCCGGCGATAAAATTCTGGTGAGCGGCACCATCGGCGATCACGGCGTGGCGGTGATGGCGTTGCGCGAAGAATTGTCGTTCGAGACGGCGTTGTGTTCCGACACTGCCGCGTTGCACACGCTGGTGGCGGCGATGGTTGAAGAAGTGCCGGACATTCATTGTCTGCGCGATCCGACGCGCGGCGGGCTGGGGACGACGTTGAACGAGTTTGCCCGACAATCGGGTTGCGGCATGGTCATTCAAGAAACGGTCTTGCCGGTGCGCCCCGAAGTCAGCGCCGCCTGCGAATTTCTCGGCCTCGATCCGCTCTATGCGGCGAATGAGGGCAAGCTGGTGGCGATTTGCGCGGCAGCGGACGCCGACCGTTTGCTGGCGGTGATGCGCAAGCATCCGCTGGGCGTCAACGCTGCGATCATCGGCGAAGCGGTTGAAGATGACCACCATTTCGTGCAGATGAAGACGGCGTTTGGCGGCAGCCGCATCGTGGACTGGCTGACGGGGGAGCAGTTGCCGAGGATTTGTTGAAAGAACAGCGGCGTTTCAGTTTTTCAGCATGACTCGGCTTGGGGTGTGCGGGGTTGACACTATCGTCGGAATTCCTGATATACTCACTAAATAAGTCATGGCCGGAAGCGCGCGCTTCCGGTCTTTTCTTTTATGATTTTTCATACCGAGGGTGTGATGAAAAAGGTTCCAATGACGGTCGCGGGCGCAACGCAACTCAAGGCCGAACTTCAACGGTTGAAAACGGTGGATCGGCCTCATGTCATTCAGGCGATTGCCGATGCGCGTTCCAACGGCGATCTGTCCGAAAATGCCGACTATGAAGCGGCGCGTGAGCGTCAGGGCTTCATCGAAGGTCGCATCATCGAAATCGAAAGCAAGCTGGCGGTGGCGCATGTGATCGACCCGACAACGCTACACGGCGAGGGGCGGGTGGTTTTCGGCGCGACGGTCGATGTCGAAGATGTCGATAGCGGCGACCGTCGGACGTACATCATCGTCGGCGACGACGAGGCGGACATGCGGGTCGGCAAAATCTCGGTGCATTCGCCGGTGTCGCGGGCGCTGATCGGCAAGAGCGAGGGCGACCAGGCGGAAGTTCACGCGCCGGCAGGCGTGCGGGTTTACGAAATCATCAACGTGCGGTATGAATAAATGCGCGAATAACGGCGCGATCACTCAGACGCCTTTTCATTGACCTTTTCATTGACCTTTTTTCGGATTGAACCGACATGCTCGACATCAATCTTTTTCGGCAGAATCTTGACGCGGTGACGGCGGCGCTTGCCAAGCGCGGCGTGACGCTGGATACCGCGACTTTTGAGCGTCTCGAAAACGAGCGCAAAGCCATTCAAACGCAAACTCAGGAATTGCAAGCAAAGCGTAACGCGCTCTCCAAGCAAATCGGCATTGCCAAAGGCAAGGGCGAGGATGCTGCCGCGCTGATGGCGGAAGTTGGTGGGTTGGGCGATGCGCTGTCGGGAATGGAAAATGTTCTGGCCGGTTTGCAAGGGCAGTTACGTGATTTTTTGTTGACCCTGCCCAATCTGACGCACGAGACCACGCCGGTCGGAAAATCGGAAACCGACAACGTCGAAGTTCGCCGTTGGGGAACGCCGCGCTCGTTTACGTTTGCGCCGCGTGACCACACCGATATCGGTGAAACGCTGGGCGGGCTGGATTTTGAAACGGCGGCGAAATTATCCGGCTCGCGTTTTGCGTTTTTGCGCGGCGACGTGGCGCGCTTGCATCGGGCGCTGGCGCAGTTCATGCTTGATACGCACACGCAGCAACACGGTTACACCGAGTGTTGTACGCCATACATCGTCAATGCTGAAACGCTAATCGGGACGGCGCAGTTGCCGAAGTTTGAGGCCGACATGTTTTCGGTGCGCAAGGGTGGCGCCGAGGGTGAAGGCGAGGCGCTGTATCTCATTTCCACCTCCGAAATTACGCTGACCAATTCGGTGCGCGGCAAAATTTTATCTGCTGAGGTGCTGCCGCTCAAATTAACTGCGCATACGCCATGTTTTCGCTCGGAAGCAGGAAGCTATGGCAAGGACACGCGCGGCATGATTCGTCAACACCAGTTCGATAAAGTCGAGATGGTGCAAATCGTTCATCCCGAACAATCGTATGAAGCGCTCGAAACGTTGACCGGTCACGCCGAAGCGATTTTGCAAGCGCTGGAATTGCCGTATCGCGTGGTGGCGTTGTGCACCGGCGACATCGGTTTTGCGTCGGCAAAAACTTACGATCTCGAAGTATGGCTGCCGGCGCAGAACACCTACCGCGAAATTTCGTCGTGTTCCAATTGCGAGGCTTTTCAAGCGCGACGGTTGCTGGCTCGTTTCCGCAATGCGCAAGGCAAGACGGAGTTCGTGCACACCTTGAACGGCTCTGGCGTAGCCGTCGGTCGCGCCTTGGTCGCCGTGCTGGAAAACTATCAACAAGAAGACGGCTCAGTGCGAATCCCGCGGGTGTTGCAAAAATACATGAACGGCTTGACCGAGACGGCGCCGGTGAAGAAGGGCTGACGCAAGCAGTAGAGATCAGCGCTGAGGATATCGCCTTGGCGCCTCACTTACCGCACGCCTTGTACAGAAAGGCGCTGCGCAAAATACGCAAGCATATAAGCTAAAGCCGCGTCAAAGCTGCCCGCACGCTGAAATCGCCACAACTGGTGAAAACGTCATGGCCGCCGCGGTCAGTAAAAGAAAGCTTGACGGTCACGATTGTGTCTAAATTGTGTCTTATAAAGCGAGCCTAAAAGTGTCTTATTTCAGGGAAAAATGTCGATTTAACGCCAATGTAAAGAATTTTTTATGCTTTTTGGCTATTTACAATTATTAACAATTAAACATATTAGCATTTATCAAGCTGCAAGGTCATAAAAAAAATTCATTAGAACTTTCACGAAATCTCCACCTTTTTTTGTTGTTTTGCGTTTTCAGCCATGTTAGAGTCCTTACGACGTTGGCTTAAGTATTGAAGTGTGGAAGCGTAATTATCCCGGTGGCTTTCTTTTCTCCGGTTTCGAAACTTCCACAAGGGCTTCTTTATTTTTTAACAAACAAAGGGAGTAGGCAAAAAATGAAACGATTCTGCACGGGTGTTACAAACCTCAGATCTGCAATCGGACGTTGGGGGAAGGGGGGCAAGGTGATGGTTCGAGCCTTCCTGTTTGCTTTTCTCTTCTTTTGCACTGCCGCGTTGTCGCTATCCGCGTCGGTCGCGTTTGCATCTGACGTTATGCGTGTTGAGGGAACGCCGGTTTTATCAGATTCGTCGGCGCTATCGGCTAAGGCCAACAAAGCCGTTTTTTGGCATTCCTCGCCAAACAGCAGCAACACAACCAGCGCCATTTTTCTACCGCTTTCCAAGTCGGCGCTAACAAAATTGCAGGAAGAAAACAGCCCGGATTTTGAAAATCACCTTCTCGCTAAAGCGATCAAAATCGGCACTACCCGTTATGCTGATACAGAACTCAGCAAAGCGATGCCCCTTAGCTTGAATTGGCAAAGAGTCAGTGATGGCTCTGTTGCTTGGTTGGAGATAACCTCTCCAGAAGCCCATTCCTTGCGGGCTGCGCTGCAAATTCTTGCGCTGCCTGATAGTGCCGAACTGCGTTTTTCCGGTTCCGATGCACCGGACAGAATCATCGGTGTCATCACTGGCAAAGAAGTCAACGCATTACGCGATGATGACAAGATTTACTGGACGCCAATTACCGAGGGTGAAATCCAACACATCGAGATATTTTTGCCTTTGTCGGTAAGCGAGGCAGATGCCAATGTTCATCTGAACGCTATCTCCCATCTTTTTACCTCGGCTAAGGAAGGCTTCAATACCACTGCCCTTGTCAAGGCGTCGGCGTCTTGCGAAGTTGATGTTGCCTGCAAGTTTGCTTCTCTCGGAACGGCTTTTCAGAATACCTCCAAAGCCGTTGCCAGGATGGTGTATTCGTTACCTGATGGTTCCTATACATGTACTGGGACACTGCTGAACGATTCCATCAACTCGCAAACCCCTTATTTCTGGAGCGCAGCCCATTGCATCAGCACCCAAACGGCAGCAAACACCCTAAATACGTACTGGTTTTATGAATACGCCAGTTGCGGGGGCTCTGCATTGAACTCCAACTATTCTCTATTATCTGGTGGAGCGCAGCTTTTGCATGCCGGCGTCGCTACCGATACGTTGCTGCTTCGCCTCAACAACCCCGCTCCGGCTGGCGCTTACTTTGCAGCTTGGGATGCCAGCTCCTTTTCATCTGGCGCTATGATTGGTATCCACCATCCAAAATCAGATGTCAAAAAAATCAGCACCGGAAAAGGAGAGGGAAGAGCCTGCGACACCTTTTTTTCGCCTTCGGCAGGCTTAAATTTTGCCTACTTTCCTCTCGTCAGTTGGTCGGAAGGCACCGTCGAACCTGGCAGTAGCGGGTCGGGGTTGTTCACTTTGTCTGGTGGCAATTACTACCTGCGGGGTGGGCTGTATGGCGGCAACGCCGCTTGCGCGTACACAGGCCAACCCTATAATACCCTCGGCCCTTCATACCTCCACCCAGATGGATCAACATTTCGAGATGGCAATGCCAGCTGTTATTCGAGCCTTTATGTGGTTTACGATCAAGTCAAGCAATATCTGAGTCCCTCCTCTTATACCATCACCGCCAGCGTTTCCGGCACCGGCGGCAGCATCAGCCCGTCGGGTAGCGTGACCGGAGTGGCTTCAGGAACGACCAGAACGTTCACGGTCACGCCGAATACGGGATACACCGCGTCCGTCGGCGGTACCTGTGGCGGCACGTTGAGCGGCAACACCTACACGACCAACGCCATTACCGCCAACTGTACAGTGGTGGCGACGTTTACGCCGACCCCCTATACCGTTACCGCCAGCGTTTCCGGCACCGGCGGCAGCATCAGCCCGTTGGGCAGTTCCTCCGTGAACTATGGCTCGACCAAGGCGTTCACCGTAACCGCCAATACGGGGTACACCGCTTCCATCGGCGGTACTTGTGGCGGCTCGCCGGCCAGCGGCAGCGGCACGTTTACTTTCACGACCAACGCCGTCACCGCCAACTGCACCGTCACGGCGTCGTTTGCTCCGATAACCACCACCTACACCATCACCGCCAGCGCGGGGACGGGTGGCACGATCAGCCCGTCGGGCAGTGTGACCGGAGTAACTTCGGGGACG
>Ga0123354_10000618_pt1 | contig 37182 bp, 27 predicted proteins | sample TergutLab28metaG_2_FD_97872 | JGI IMG/M metagenome (GOLD analysis project Ga0123354, IMG submission 97872) | Labiotermes labralis P4 segment gut microbial communities from Petit-Saut dam, French Guiana - Lab288 P4 | ecosystem: Host-associated > Arthropoda: Insects > Digestive system > Gut ... | reverse complement strand
CTGCCGCCCGTTGCTGTCGAAGATGGTGATAAGAAGATGAACATGGTTGGGCATAACAACATGGCGGTCAACGGCAACGCCGTCGTAGGTTTGCGATAAGCGCAATATCTCTGCCGCAACGATTTCTCCGATTTTCGATAATCGCAGGCGGCAGGATGCCGCCCCTACGGAATTATCGATACTGCCGAATAATTTCTGCCGTTCTTTCGCGCATACCGTTATGAAATACGCGCCGTTTTGGCTGTAATCATAATCCTTCAGGCGATTGGGTTTGCGAAAAGGCGGTTCATTCATGTTTCATTTCTCGCGTTGTTGTTGGCGCGGTTACGGCGCCAAACCCATTGAACCGAAGCGCCGTAGGGGCGGCATCTTGTCGCCTATTCTCGTTGAATCGGGGCACCGTAGGGGCGGCATCCTGCCGCCTATTCTCGTTGAATCGAAGCGCCGTAGGGGCGGCTTCCTGTTGCCTATTCTCGTTGAATCGAAGCGCCGTAGGGGCGGCATCTTGCCGCCTATTCTCGTTGAATCGGAGCGCCGTAGGGGCGGCATTCTGCCGCCTGTTGCTGTTGAAATCATTTCTCCGATTTTCGATAATCGCGGGCGGCAGGATGCCGCCCCTACGGGAGAATAATTCCCGCCATTCTGACTGTAATCATAATCTCTCAGGCGATTGGGTTTGCGAAGGGGAAATTCATTCATGTTTTATTTCCTGTTTTGCAAAATCCACAAACCCAACCCATGTGGCCTATAAAATTCGGGCCGCCGTAGGGGCGGCATTCTGCCGCCTATTGCTGTTGAAATCATTTCTCCAATTTTCGATAATCGCGGGCGGCAGGATGCCGCCCCTACGGGAGAATCATTCGCGCCGTTCTGGCTGTAATCATAATCTCTCAGGCGATTGGGGTTGCGAAAAGGCGGCTCATTCATGATTTTATTTGCACCATTTTTTGATATTTTTCCATCAAGGCCGCGACACATTGCGCTTCGGTAATGTCTTTGGAAAAACCGTAGAGTTTCATCACGGCGCGGTCAAGGTTGTGGTGGGCTTTCAGGAGCTCCGGCGGCATGGTCAACGGGTCGTAGAGATCGGCGAGGCTGCTGTCAGGGAACAATGCCCGCGCGTCAAGGATGGCTTGCGCCAGTTTTTCTATTGCCGTTTTTTGTTCGTCGGTTGCGTCTGGCCAAGGGAAATTGTTATAGACCACATCCTTTGAATAGCGATAGTCGCTTTTCAAACGCCCACAAACCGCCCGTGTCCAGGTATTATGCACATTCGACGTCAAAATCCCAAAATAGTAGAGCGTGACATTGGGAATAAAAGTAACCAAATTGCTAACAATTACCGAAGGTGGCAAAAAACCTATCGGTATATAGTGCCGCCTTTCTGACGATACCGCAGGGACAACAATAAAATCCTTCTCGGATGTCACCTGTTCCCGGAACAGAGTAGGCATTTCTGCTAGTTTCCGCCTACCCGCATCTGGTGAGTTTTCGCGGTCTTGTTTACAGGCGGCAATCCGTTTCATGACTTCGGGCATTTGCCTAATTTCAGCAGGCGAAATACCCACCAACCACAAGCACCAACGCTTTTTGTTATTGATAAATTCTTCCGAACCCATGAAACGACAGATGTATTTCTCAGATAACGGATCAGCCTTTACAAAATTCTCCAAATCCTCATTTTCAATTATCAGATGTCCACCATCAGCGGGACGATTGCCGGTCATCATCGGCGGCACATCGCAAAGCGGCTTTTTCCGGCTCTCGACAAAAATACTCGGCGCATCCACGAGGTATGGGCTGATATTTTTCGCGGGGATTTTCGTTCCGGCGATGTCGTAAATAAACAAGCCTCCGGGACCGGCAGCGGGGCGGGTTTGAAACCCGCTCCTACCGCTAAATCCGACGATGACGCAATGTACCGCCGCTTTGCCTTTGGCTTCGTTGCCCCATTTGAAGGTGCGATAGCCAAAATTTATATGTACGCCGAACATCTCAAAAAGCGGCTTCCAAACGGCGGCAACCTGTTCCCCCTGTGTAATAGAATTGGTCGAAACGAAAGCGGCGCGGATTTGCGTTCCTCGCAGATATTGAGCCGCCTTGTAGTACCACGCCGCCACATAATCTATCTTTCCAGCGTTCTTGAATGGTTTGCCGTTTGTGTCGAGATAGACCGATAGGATATCCTTTTTTTGTTCATCGCTTTGGTTGGAGTAACCCACAAACGGCGGATTACCTAAAATAAAACTCAATTCCTTTTTCGGCACGATACCTTGCCAATCCATCCGCAGCGCGTTTCCCTGGACGATGGTGGCGCTATGGGTCAGCGGCAACCTGGCGTAATACTGACCGAATTCCTCGGAGACGCGCAGATTCATTTGGTGGTCGATCAGCCACATGCCGACGGTGGCGATCTGGCAGGGGAAATCTTCGTATTCGATGCCGTAGAATTGTTCGACGCCCACTTTCAGCAGTGACGAAATATCGAGTATTCGCTGTCTGCTGCTCTTCATTTTCAAAACTTCGAGCTCCAGCAGACGCAGTTCGCGGTAGGTGATGATGAGGAAGTTGCCGCAGCCGCAGGCCGGGTCGAGGAATTTCAGGCGGCTGATTTTTTCATGGAAGCGGTCGAGCGCCGCCGGATCGGTTTTGACGCGATCAAATTCTTTCCACAGTTCATCCATGAACAGCGGGTTGATCAGTTTGAGGATGTTTTCTTCGCTGGTGTAGTGCGCGCCCAATTCGCGCCGCTGGGTTTTGTCCATCACGCCCTGAAACATGGCGCCGAAGACGGCGGGGCTGATTTTGTTCCAATCGAAGTGGATGCATTCGATCAACGTCTGCCGCATTTTAATGTCGAAGTCGGCGGGAGGAAGCCTGTTCTCGAACAATCCGCCGTTGATGTAGCGGAATTGTTTGAGTTCGTCGGACAGCAGCGTTCGTTTGGCGCGGGTTTCTTCCGGCGTGTTGAGCAGTTCAAACAACTGCGCGATATGCCCGGAAAGATCGGAGCCGTCCGGCTTGGAGGCTTCGATGTAGCGCAAGAAGCTGTCTTGCGGAAAGATGCCCGTATCGTCGGCAAACAGGCAAAACAACAAGCGTACGAGATAGACTTCAAGTTCGTGTCCATCGTAGCCGGAGGCTTTCAAGGCGTCGTGGAGTTTCGCCATTTTTTCGGCGGCTTTGACGTTGACTTCCACTTGGTCGTCGTGAACGCGCTCGGTGGTGTATCCGGCGATGTTGGCAAAGCGTTTGATGTGTTTGCGAAAATCTTTCAGCTTGAAGGTGAAACGCTCGCTCGTCGAGCGCCGCCACAATTGCACGGTTTCAAAGTCGCAGACCATCCACAAGTCCGGGACTTCTTCGGCCGGAATACGCTCCATGTAGTCTTTGAGTTGCTGGTAGGCGTCGCCCAAATCCTTGCCGCGCGACTTCATTTCGATGGCGATCTGCCCTTTCCAGAAGAAGTCGATATATTTGTCGTGGGCGCCGGAAATTTTGACGATTTTTTCGCGCTCGCCCACTTTCACGGGATCGTCAACACCGAAAACGCCCAGAAATTCGGTCACGAACGGTTGGGCATCGGCTTTTTCCCGATGGGTGTCTTTCCAGCGCTTGGCAAAAGCAATGGCGTTGGCTTGGATGTCGTCCCACAGCAGTTTGGTGTTTTGCGCTTCCTGCTTCATCGCTTCCCCGCGATTTGAATCAGATAAGACAATATACTTGAACCGTGCGAAGACGCAACTGGTGACGCAAGTACTTTCGCGCGTTCTGGTAAACTCTCAAAGATTCGAGCAGTTTTTGCTCGTCATGACCGGATTATTTCTCTCGCGCTGTTTCGCCTGTTATGTCTTTTCATCAACGCATCGTTGTCGGTTTGTCCGGCGGCGTCGATTCCTCGGTAGCCGCCTGGTTGTTGAAGCAACAGGGGCACGAGGTGATCGGCGTCTTCATGAAAAACTGGGAGGACGATGATACCGATTCTTATTGCCCGTCGCGGCAGGATTTGATCGACGCCGCCAGTGTTGCCGACGTGATCGGCATCGAGTTCGATGCGGTCAATTTTTCCGCCGAATACCGCGAGCGCGTTTTTGCCGAATTTTTGCGCGAATATGAGGCGGGGCGCACGCCCAATCCGGATGTTTTGTGCAACAGCGAAATCAAGTTTCGCGCCTTTCTCGATCACGCGATCACGCTCGGCGCCGATGCGCTCGCGACCGGCCACTATGCGCGCACGGCGTTCGACGAAAATGCGCGCGCGGTTTTGTTGAAGGCGCGTGACGCCAGCAAGGATCAGAGTTATTTTTTGCATCAGTTGCGACAACCGCAGTTGCAACCGGCGCGTTTCCCGTTGGGCGATTTGCTCAAGAGTGAAGTGCGCACCATCGCCAAGCGTGAAGGTTTGCCGACTTGGCAGAAGAAGGATTCGACGGGGATTTGTTTTATTGGCGAGCGCCCGTTCCGTGAATTTCTGGAGCGTTATCTGCCGCGCGCGCCGGGGAAGATGGTGACGCCGGAGGGGGCGGTGGTCGGCGAGCATCAGGGCTTGGCGTATTACACGCTCGGGCAGCGGCAGGGGCTAGGCATCGGCGGCACCCGCGACGGCGATGGCGAGCCGTGGTTCGTTGCCGAAAAGCGCTTGAAAGAAAACGAATTGGTCGTCGTGCAGGGGCACGATCATCCGCTGCTTTACAGCGATACCGTTACGGTGCAGCAGCTTCACTGGATCGCCGGAGCGCCGCCCGCCGCTGCTAAAACGCTCGGCGCCAAGCTGCGTTATCGGATGCCCGATGCGCCGTGCCGGATCGAGTGGCGCGACGACGACACGGTGATCGCTCGTTTCGACGCGCCGCAGTGGACGCCGACGCCGGGTCAGTACTGCGTATTTTATGATGACGACGTTTGCCTCGGCGGCGGCGTCATCGTTCATGCTGTCAGCTTGTTACAAACAGCCAAGTCGTAACCATAAAAATCACCACTACAGTTCAACAGCCGGTAAGCCGCGGGCTTTTGGGCGCGCTTTTTAATTCTTTCAGCATAATCTTTCTTGACGCTATTCCGGCGTGGGCAAGCCCTTTCTCGCGGCAAAACCAAGCCCGAATAACCACACTCGCAAAATGTAATCTGATTGATTTACAACAAACCGTTCACACTTTGCCATTCCGGTCGTCTATCGGCGGGCAAGGTAACATTTGGTTAAGTATAATTGTTGACAAAATCAGTAGGCTTACTGTGAAGGATGGTCGGGAAGGGGGTTTCCCCGGCCAGTAACAAGAAAGTTGTGATTTATAGAAAGGGTAGTCTCATGCAAAAGTATCTTCCTTCTTTGCGGCTATGGCTTTGTATCGCCGCGTTTCTTTCTTTCCCTGTGATGGCACAAACGGCAGCGTCGCCCGCGGCAGATAAAGCGGCAACGCCTGCGCCGGCGGCTTCTGAGCCCGCTGCGGCAGCCGAGGCCGAACAACCGCCGATCGAGTGCGCAACCTGTCACAAGGAACAATTCGACAACATGGCGTTTTCGAGGCACGGCGCTTCCGGCGACTCGCGCACGCCGTGGGGCAAAGCCGACACCAAGGAGAAACGCAACGAAATGTGTACCGCTTGCCACGGCAAGGCGGACGATCACATGGACAACCCGATCGAGAAAAAACCGGAAACGCTGTTCAATAAAACGGTGAAAGCGGAAAACAAAAACGCGCGTTGCACCGTTTGTCACATCGGCGGCAACCGGATGCACTGGAAAGGCAGCACGCATGAAAGCCGCGACATCGCTTGCAGCGACTGCCATAAAGTTCACATCAAGAAAGACCCGGCGCTGGTCATGGAAACACAGCCCAGCGTTTGCTTCCAATGCCACAAGGACAAGCGCGCGATGATGATGCGGATTTCGACGCACCCGTTGCGCAGCGGGCAAATGGGCTGTACTTCCTGCCATCAACCGCACGGCACGATCAGCGATTCGCTGCTCATCAAGAACACCATCAACGAAACGTGTTACATCTGTCACGCCGACAAGCGCGGCCCCTTCTTGTGGGAACACCCGCCGGTGCGCGACAGTTGCTTGAATTGCCACGATCCGCACGGCACCAACAATCCGCCGATGTTGCAGGTTCGCACGCCTTTTCTGTGTCAGCAATGCCACGGCGGCGTGCAGCACCCCAGCTCGGTTTACAGCGGCAACAACCTGCCGCCCAATGTGAGCGCGGAAAAGATGTTGGCGCAAGGCTGCCCTAACTGTCACACCAAGATACATGGCAGCAACCATCCGTCCGGCGCGCGCTTTACGCGCTGATAGCCGTGCATTGAGAAGCGAGGAGAATTTTCATGAAAAAAGTTTCAAGCAAAAAACTCGGTTTCACGAAACGGCCATTGATGTTGGCGCTGGCTTCGGTTTTGGCGACGGTTTCGGGGGCGGCGCTGGCCGAGCCGATGTTCATGATTCCGATGACGAACAACAATCTGGACATGAGCCGCTACGACACCAACTACATCGAGTTGGGCGGCTTCTACAACAGTCAGGATTCCGGCAAGTTCGGTGAATGGAACGGCGTTCGTCAACAAGGCGGATACGGTATCGCCAATTTCAATTTGATGAATCGCAACGATGAAACCGCGACTTACTACAGCTTCCTGGGGCGCAATCTGGGGTTGGATTCGCGGCAGTTGAGCGGCAGCTTCGGCACGCAAGGTCTCTATGGCCTGACCGCTGATTTTTCGCAGATCAAGCATTTAACTTCCGACTCGACGCAATTCATCTTTGACGGCGCCGGCGGCACCAACTTGACGCTGCCGCCGGGATTCGCCGGTGTGCCGGGGCAGCCCCCCGCCAGCGGCGACGTGATTTCGGGCGCCTTGCAGCCGCACGACATTCAGCAAAAGCGCAACATCTACAAATTCGGCGGCAATGTCTTTTTCGGCGGCACGATGGAAGCGCTCATCAACTACCGCTACGATGACCGCACCGGCACCAGTCTGGCCGGCGGCGTGATGGGCAACAACGGCGGCAACCCGCGCAGCGTGTTGATGCCGCTGCCGCTCAACGACAACACGCAGCAAATCGAAGCCAAGCTGCGCTGGAACACCGATAAAGCGCAAGTCGAAGGGATGTATTACTTCTCCAAATACTCCAACGATAACTCTTCGTTGACTTGGCAGAACCCGTACAACACCATCAGCGGCTGGCTGCCCGGCAGCGGTTTCCCCACGGGTACCGGTCGCGAGAGCTTGATGCCGGACAATTCGTTTCACCAGTTTCAGTTGAGTGGCGGTTATAACTTCACCCCCGTCACGCGGCTGACCGGCGTTGCTTCTTACGGGATGATGCGGCAGGACGCTTCATTTTTGCCGTACGGCGTTGACACGAACGGCATCGCTTATAACACGCCGCTGCCGCGCGGTTCGCTGGACGGGCGCGTCGATAACACCTTGTTGGATTTCAAGTTCACGACGCGCTTCTTCGACAAACTGAGCGTCAAGGCGAACTACAACTACAACGATTACGACAACAGGACGCCGAGCAATCTGTACAACTACATCGGCGGCGACACGACCAGTCAAGTCGTCATCCCGCCGGGAACCTCGCCGAACGATGTCAACTCATCGAACCTGCGCTACAACGATGTCCTCGGCTGGACGAAGAACAAGTTCAAGCTGGACGCCAGCTATCCGATGGCCGGCGGCTTCACGGTACGCGCGTATTACAACTACGAAAAAGCGGATTACAAACCGTCGGATGAAACCATGCGCTCTTACACCGACGACAACATTTTCGGCGTGGAATTGCGCAAGCGGGCGAGCGCGTGGGTGACAGGTTCTCTGAAATACGAGTACCAGCAACGTCGCGGTTCCGGCTTCGATCCGAACGCGCCGTACTACGCCAGCTACACGGGCGCGACAACGTCGGCAGGCTATTACGACAACCTGCCGACGTTGCGGCAATTCTATATCGCCGACTACAACCAGAACAAGTTGAAAGGAATGCTGTTCCTGACGCCGGCGGACGCGCTGTCGTTCTCGCTGACCGGCGACTGGTACCAACGTGATTACAAAGGTCCGGATTGCGGCGGCTCCAACGATCAAGTTCTGCAACCGGGCTATATCATGGACGATCAGTGCGCGGGACGGCAGAAAGGCATCGGCCAAACCTACACGATTGACGGGCAATGGTCGCCGGTGGACGGCTTGAGCGCGTATGCGTTCTACACTTGGTCGCAGTTCAAGACCGATCAGAACGGACGCTCCAATACGAACAGCGCCACGGCGGCTGATCCGACCCGCAACTGGACTGTCAGCCAGGACAATCAGGACAACACGATTGGTATCGGTACGCGCTTCGTTCCGGTCGATCGCAACTACGATGTCGGCGTGCAATACGTGTGGGACTACAACGTATCGCCGATCAACGTGTGGGCGGACACCGGCAACGCGGCGCCGACCGGCGTGCCGAAAGTCAAATATCGGATGGATTACTTGCAACTGTACGGCAGCTACACGATCAACCCGCACCTCAAACTGCGGTTTAACAGCGCCTACGCGCATGTGTACGGTAAAGACTGGAAGTACGACGACGCGACGGCATCTTCGTCCAACAACGTCATCCTGCCGCAACAAGTGACCGCGCGCTACAATGACTACATCTTCGGTGTTTCAATCGCCTACACCTGGTAACCGAGAAAACGGAGGAACATATGAACAGAAACGCAAAGACTTTCAATGGATGGCTGGCTGTTTCGCTGGTTGCGGCGATGGTAGCGTTCGCGCCGGTTTCCGCTTCAGCGCAAGACAAAGCCAACGGGGATTCCTTCAAGGATCCTTCGATCCTGCGCACGCCGCTGATGATGGTCAATGGCGGCTTTGAAAACGGTATGGAAAAATGGGCATCGACTCCCGCCGATGCAAACGCCTACGAGTTCGCGATGGACACTCAGGTTTTTCATTCGGGCAAGCAATCGCTTCGCATCCGTTCTGTCGGCGGCGAACAAGGCGGCGCAGTGTTTCAAGCGCTGCCGATCGCAGCGCTGCGCGGCAAAACCATCGAACTGAGCGGCTGGATGAAAACAGACGGCGCTACCGGCGCCGGCGCCGTTTTGACCCTGCGCGTGTTCGGTGATGCCCGTCTGCTCGAATACAACCTGATGCGTCAGCCGGTCAAAGGCACGACGGATTGGGCGCACTATTCGATCCCGGTCAAAGTCTCCAAGAACGCGACTGACCTTGAATTTGGCGTGACCCTCAACAACAAAGGAACCGTTTGGGCGGACGACCTCGAACTCAACGTGGTTTCGCATATGTAATTCGTTGAGGCTTTTTGATTCAAGCAGGTTGTTGGTCAATGATGGCGCCCCTCTGAGGGCGCCATTTTTTTGGGCGGGCGTAGGGCGGCATCCTTTTTTGGGCGGGCGTAGGGCGGCATCCTGTCGCCCGCAGCGTCGGGAGTTTTGCGAAGCGCCCTTACAATATTGCGTTTGCCCGTACCGCTGCGTCGTAGCCCTGTTGCTTCCTTTGCCGTCATTCCCGCGAAGTTCCCGCCTACGCGGGAATGACAGGGAATCCAGCTATCCTGATCTCAAATTTTTGGCCATCGTGTTTATTGGCGAAAATGCGACGATATGTTTTTTCATATCGCAATCAAGAAAAAAATAGTGAGGGTGGAAGGACTGGATTCCCGCCTTCGCGGGAATGACGACAGTGGAATGTTGTGACGGTACGGCGGGCGACCGAGGGCGGGCACCCCTACACCTCCGCACACCCTGTGATCTGCAAAAGGGAGGGTTTCAAACCCGCCCCTGCGCTGATGCCTGATCCCTGACGGGCACGCCGTGCCCCTACGACAAAATCACGTACAGGCGAGGAATTACAAAAAAGCAAAACACCTCTTGCCGTTATTCCCGCGAAGGCGGGAATCCAGTCCTTTGTGTCATCATTTTTTAATGATCGCTTCGTTTTACCCCTTATCGTGGCTCAAATAAAAATCGTTCTTCCCCTATGAAAAGAAGAAAAAATAATGATTGTTGGAGAACTGGATTCCCGCCTTCGCGGGAATGACGACAGTGGAATGATGCGATGGCGTGGGCGCCACACGACAAAACCACGCGCAGGCAAGGGGAGATGGGGTCATGCTCTTGCCCTTTGCTATTCCATTAAAGAATGATTATTATGAAAATTATGCGTTTGCTTCATAGCATCAGCAGGCGTAAGCTGAATCAGGTTTTCTCATTTGAAGGTCAGTTCAGGAGTTGAGCTATGGCAGGGCAATCACTTTACGAGAAGTTGTGGCGCAGTCACATTGTCCGCGAAGAGGCGGACGGCACGGTGTTGTTGTATATCGACCGCCATCTGGTGCATGAGGTCACCAGCCCGCAGGCGTTCGAGGGCTTGCGGCTGGCCGGACGGCAAGTGTGGCGGGCGGATTCGATTGTCGCCACTGCCGATCATAACACGCCGACCGAGCGCTGGGACGAGGGGTTGGCGGGCATCGACGATCCGATTTCGCGGCAGCAGATCGACACGCTCGACGCCAACATTCGTGCCAGCGGCGCGCGCGTTTATTTTCCGTTTCTCGATCCGCAGCAGGGCATCGCCCATGTGGTCGGGCCGGAACAGGGCGCGACGCTGCCGGGGATGACGGTTGTTTGCGGCGATTCGCACACGTCAACACACGGCGCGTTCGCGTGTTTGGCCATCGGCACCGGCACTTCCGAGGTTGAGCATGTGCTGGCGACGCAGTGTCTGGTCACCAAGAAGTCGAAGACGATGCGGGTGTGGGTGGACGGGGTGTTGCGCCCGGGCGTGACGGCCAAGGATTTGGCGCTGGCCGTCATCGGCAAAATCGGAACGGCGGCCGGGACAGGTTACGCGATTGAGTTTGCAGGCCCGGCCGTGCGGGCGTTGTCGATGGAAGGCCGGATGACGCTGTGCAACATGGCGATTGAGGCCGGAGCGCGCTCGGGTCTGGTCGGTGTGGACGCGACGACGCTGGCGTATCTGAAAGGCCGCCCGCTGGCGCCGCAGGGGAGCGAGTGGGATGCGGCGGAAGCAGCTTGGCGGACGCTGGTGTCGGACGAGCAGGCCACCTTCGATCACGAGGTTCGGCTGGACGGCGCGCAGATCGCGCCGCAGGTAACGTGGGGCACGTCGCCGGAGATGGTGACGGATATTCATGGTCGTGTGCCCGATCCGGCCAAAATGGCCGATCCGGTGAAGCGCGAAGGGATGGAGCGGGCGCTGGCGTACACGGGGCTGACGGCCAATACGCCGATTACCGACATCGCGGTGGATGTGGTTTTCATCGGCTCCTGCACCAACGGGCGGATCGAGGATTTGCGGGCGGCGGCGGCAGTGGCGCGCGGCAAGAAGAAAGCGACGAACGTCAAGCGGGTGCTGGTGGTGCCGGGGTCGGGACTGGTCAAGCGCGAAGCCGAGCGCGAAGGGCTGGACAAAGTGTTCAAGGACGCCGGTTTCGAGTGGCGCGAACCGGGATGCTCGATGTGTCTGGCAATGAACGCCGATCGGCTTTGGCCGGGCGAGCGCTGCGCTTCGACCAGCAACCGCAATTTCGAGGGACGGCAAGGCGCGGGCGGACGCACGCATCTGGTCAGTCCGGCGATGGCGGCGGCGGCGGCGATTGCAGGGCATTTTGTGGATGTTTGCAAGATCAGCGGAAAGGAAGGTTCGTGATGATTGACCATCTTTGTCTCTCCGTCAGTGATTTCGCGCGCAGCAAAGCGTTTTACGAAGCGGCGCTCAGCGCTATCGGTTATCGCTTGATGAGAGAAGTCGATAACAGCATTGCCGGTTTCGGCGTGCCGCCCAAGCCCGATTTTTGGCTTCGCGTCAGTTCATCGAACATTTCGCCGACTCATATGGCCTTCGGTGTTGACAGCCGCGAACAGGTCGATGCGTTTTACGCGGCGGCGATAGCGGCGGGCGGGCGTGATAACGGCAAACCGGGGCTGCGCCCCCAGTATCATCCCGATTACTACGGCGCTTTCGTGTTTGACCCGGACGGTCACAATATCGAAGCGGTTTGTCATCGGTCATCAGATTCTTTTGGAGAAGGAAAATGAAAGCCTTTACAACATTACAAGGGCTGGTGTGCCCGTTGGATCGCGCTAACGTCGATACCGATGCGATCATCCCGAAGCAGTTTTTAAAGTCGATTTATCGCACCGGTTTCGGCCCCAATCTGTTCGACGGGTGGCGTTATCTCGATCACGGCGAGCCGGGGATGGATTGCGAGAAGCGGCCGAAGAATCCCGATTTCGTGCTGAATCAGCCGCGTTATCAGGGCGCCGAGATTTTGCTGGCGCGCGAGAATTTCGGCTGCGGTTCGTCGCGCGAACACGCGCCGTGGGCGCTCGACGGTGACGGTTTTCGCGCTGTGATCGCGCCGAGTTTCGCCGATATTTTTTTCAACAACTGCTTTAAGAATGGTTTTCTGCCGATTGTGTTGTCGGCAGCGGCGGTGGATCAGTTGTTTCGGGAAACGATGGCGCAGGAAGGTTATCGCTTGACCATCGATCTGGCGGCGCAGACGGTGACGACGCCGTCCGGTCAGGCGTTCAAGTTCGAGATCACCGAGCATCGTAAACATTGTTTGTTGAACGGTCTGGATGAAATCGGTTTGACGCTGGCGCACGCCGATGAGATTCGCGCCTATGAAGCGAAGCGGCGGCAGAGTGCGCCGTGGTTGTTTGCGTAAACTGTTTTTTGGAGATTGATCATGAGAGTGATTCGCGTTTCATTTTTAGCATTGTTTTTTGTTTTTTCTTTGACGTGTCAGGCGGCGGATTCGTTTTCGTTGAGCAGTCCCACGATCAAGGACGGCGGCCAGTTGAGTATGGATCAGGTTGGCAGCGGTTTCGGTTGCAGCGGCAAAAACATTTCGCCCGCACTGGCGTGGAAGAATGCGCCGCAGGGAACGAAGAGCTTTGCCGTGACCGTGTATGACCCGGACGCGCCGACCGGTTCGGGATGGTGGCATTGGATGGTCGTGAACCTTCCGGCAACGGCGCATCAACTCGCTGAAGGTGCCGGTGAGCCGTCGGGCAAAGCGCTGCCGGCCGGCGCGCGGCCTATTCGGGTGGATTCCGGGCAAGCTGTTTTCAGCGGCGCTTGCCCACCCATAGGGGACAAGCCGCACCGTTACATCTTTACCGTCTATGCGTTGAAGACCGATAAGCTCGAACTTCCGGCGGACGCGACGGCGGCGATGGCGGGCTTCATGATCCATGCCGAAACGATCGCCAAGGCGAGCTTTACGGCTTATTATGGGCGTTGAACGTTAGAACATTGTTGAAATAAAGGGTTGATGATGGCGAAAGTGTTGGTGTTGCCGGGTGACGGCATCGGTCAGGAAATTGTCGCGGAAGCGGTGAAAGTGCTTGCGGCGCTTCAGAAAGAGGGCGCGATAGCGCTGGAAATGGAAACCGGTTTGCTGGGCGGTTGTGCGGTTGATGCGACCGGCGAGCCGTACCCCGAAGAAACGCGGCGCAAAGCGCGCGCGGCGGATGCGGTGTTGCTCGGGGCAGTCGGCGGGCCGAAGTGGGACAACTTGTTGCGTCCGCAGCGGCCTGAGCGCGGTTTGCTCGGCATTCGCAAGGATTTGAACCTGTTTGCCAATCTGCGTCCTGCCGTGGTGTATCCGCAACTGGCGAACGCTTCGACGCTGCGCGCCGAAGTGGTGGCCGGACTCGATATTTTGATCGTGCGCGAGTTGACCGGCGATATTTATTTCGGCGAGCCGCGCGGAATCGAAAAGCGAACGATCAACGGCAAAGAAGAGCGCGTTGGTCTCAACACGATGATTTATTCGGAGAGCGAGATCCGGCGGATTGCGAAAGTCGCGTTTGAAGCGGCGCGCAAGCGCAGCAAACGGCTTTGCTCGGTGGACAAGATGAACGTGCTCGAAACGACACAGTTGTGGCGCGATGTCGTGATTGAAACAGCGAAGGATTATCCGGACGTGGCGTTGTCGCACATGCTGGTGGACAACGCGGCGATGCAACTGGTGCGCAATCCGAAGCAGTTTGACGTGATCGTGACCGGCAACATGTTCGGCGACATTCTGTCGGACGAAGCGTCGATGTTGACCGGCTCCATCGGCATGCTGCCGTCGGCTTCGCTCGACGAGAGCGGCAAGGGAATGTACGAGCCGATTCACGGCTCGGCGCCCGACATCGCGGGCAAAGGTCTCGCCAATCCGTTGGCGACGATTCTGTCGGCGGCGATGATGCTTCGCTATAGCTTGCGCTACGAAGCGGCGGCGCAGCGGATTGAAACAGCGGTGTTCCGCGTGCTGGACAAAGGCTTGCGCACTGCCGACATCTGGGAAGAAGGAACGAAAAAAGTCGGGACGCGCGAGATGGGCGATGCGGTGGTCGCAGCGCTGGCGTAAAGGCATCAGAGGCTAGAGGAAAGATCATGAAACGAGTGGGATTTGTCGGTTGGCGCGGGATGGTCGGATCGGTGCTGATGGCGCGGATGCGCGAGGAAAACGATTTTGCCGGATTGGAGCCGGTGTTTTTCACCACGTCGAATGTCGGCGGGGCGGCGCCGAACGTCGGTGTGGCGGCGCCGTCGCTGAAAGACGCGACCGATATCGCGGCGCTTTCCGCGATGGAAGCGATCGTGACGTGTCAGGGCGGCGATTACACCAACGATATTTATCCGAAGCTGAGGGCGGCCGGTTGGAAAGGTTACTGGATCGATGCGGCGTCGGCGCTGCGGATGAAGGACGATGCGGTGATCGTGCTCGACCCGGTGAACCGCGACGTGATCGACGCGGCGCTGTCGCATGGCGCCAAAGATTATATCGGCGGCAACTGCACGGTCAGCCTGATGCTGATGGCGCTGGGCGGACTGTTTCATCATGGGCTGATCGAGTGGGTGAGTTCGATGACTTACCAATCTGCCTCGGGCGCCGGTGCACCGCAAATGCGCGAACTGCTGGCGCAGATGGGCGTTTTGCATCAGGCGGTGGCCGGTGAGTTGGCCGATCCGGCGTCGGCCATTCTTGAGATCGACCGCAAAGTCTCCACCGTGTTGCGCAGCAAAACGCTGCCGACGGAAAATTTCAACGTGCCGCTGGCCGGAAGTTTGATCCCGTGGATCGACAAAGAGATGCCGAACGGACAGAGCCGCGAAGAATGGAAGGGGCAGGCCGAGACCAACAAGATTCTCGGTCTCGAAAAAACGCCGGTGCCGGTGGACGGGATTTGCGTGCGAGTCAGCGCAATGCGTTGTCACTCGCAAGGGCTGACCATCAAGCTGAAAAGCGACGTGCCGCTCGACGAAATCGAGGGCATGCTGGCGGCGGGCAACGAGTGGGTCAAAGTCATCCCCAACCACAAGGAAGACACGATACGCAAGCTGACGCCGGCGGCAGTGAGCGGCACGCTGGCGGTGCCGGTCGGGCGGTTGCGCAAACTCAATCTCGGCAGCGGTTATTTGTCGGCGTTCACCTGCGGCGATCAACTGCTGTGGGGCGCGGCGGAACCGGTGCGGCGGATGCTGATGATTTTGCGGCAGAGGTAACCGTTGTTGGCGGGGCAGGGCGTCGGCATTTGATGCCGGGGATATGAAAACGGGCGCTTTTTGAGGCGATTGGCCGCAAAAGGCGAAAAAGATACTTGCATGAATGCAACAGTCTGTGAAAAAAATGCTTCTGGAGTAGAAATACTAGCTAAAGGGCTTTGCGATAATGGCGCTCGCAATTTATAGTAACCATGCAAGAAAGTGACACGCTATGGTGTCATATACCCGGAAGGCGTTTGAAATTCCCGCAAAGCTCAACTATTGGTTTAGCTTGCGAAGCTAAGTCCATGATGTTATGTTAGCTTCCGGAAATCATTTTCCCTAAGAGGTTGCAATGCAAAAAAAAGAAATCTTCAGGTTGGGCTTTCTGGCGCTAACGCTGGTGCTCTCTCAAGGCGCTTTGGCATTAGGGCTTGGAAAATTGACGGTTCAATCGGCACTCGGGCAACCGCTGAGCGCGCAAATTGAATTGATGGGCACCGGTGATGAGTTTTCCGAATTGACGGCCAAAATCGCTGCGCCGGCGCTTTATCAGGAAAAAGACTTGGTGTATCAGGCAGTGCTGACGCGTACCCGAGTCACTCTTGAAAACCACGCCAACGGCGGCGCTTTCTTGAAAATCGTTTCGTTGCAACCGGTGTCCGAGCCGTACATCGATCTTTTGATCGAAGTCAACTGGCCGTCGGGGCACGCCCTGCGCGAATACACGGTGTTGTTGGACCCGCCGGCTGCAGGTACGCCGGAGACGGTGACGCCGGCGTCGGAATCGACAGTCGGCGGGCGCGCAAAAGCGCATGATGCCGGCGGATCGCCGCCGACAGCGAAACCACCGACAGCAGCGCCGACAACAGCGCCGAAAAAGGCAGAGCCGCCCACTGCGCCATCGACGCCGCCGAAGGGGCAGCGGCCTACGCCGAAAACCCGTGTGACCGGGCAGTCCGGCACTGCGGGAGGGAAAGGGGGAGAGACTTACACCGTGCAACGTGGCGACACGTTGTCGGGAATTGCCAAGTCGTACAAGACCGAAGAAGTCACCCTGAATCAGGCGTTGACGGCGATGTACGAAGCCAACCAGCGAGCGTTCATCAACAAGAACATGAACCGGATGCGCAGTGGCGCGGTTTTGCAAGTGCCGAGTAAAGAGGAAATGGAGGCGGTTGAGCCGCGCAAGGCCAACCACGTTGTGCATGTGCAAGTGGCCGAATGGCGCAGCTACCTCGAACAAGTTGCCAATCAGACAACAGCGCAGGCTCATCCCCAAGGCAAGAGCAGCCAGACATCGGGCGGTACGATCACGCAGACGCCGCCGAAAGTGATTGAACCAAGCAAAACCGGGGATCATGTAGAAGTTTCGTCCGGCGTCGGTGGCGCGCAGGGAGGCAGCGGAAAAGGGGCAGGAAATAAAGGCAGTGCGAAAGAGGCGGCCAACAAGGCTGAGGAAGAGCGGATCGCCAGGCAGAAAGAGATTGACGAGCAAAAATCGCGCGTCAAAGATCTCGAAGACATCGTAAAGAAACAGCAAGCAGCGCTTGAACTCAAGAACAAGCAGCTTGCTGATATGCAAGTAGCAGCGGAAGCTGCCAATAAAGCCAAGGAGCAAGCCAAGGTAACGCCGCCTGAGCCGGTCAAACCGCCGGAACCCGTGAAGCCGCCGGAGCCGGTGAAGCAACCAGCAGAACCGGTTAAACCGCCGGAGGCAACGCCACTGGCGCAACCGGGACAGGGTGCTATGCCGCCGAATCAACAAGCGGGTGGCGCGACACCGCCGCCGCAGCCGAATGAAGGAGCAGCGCAACCGCCGCAGCCCAAACCGCCCGTGAAAAAACCGGTGGTGACACCGCCACCGCCGCCACCGGAGCCGAGCCTTGTCGACAACATCCTCGGAGCCATTTCGGAATATTGGATGGCGCTCCTCGGCATCGTGGTGTTGCTCGTGTTGATCTTTGTGGGCTTGGCGTACCGTCGGCGTCGCGCCGAAGAAGCCGTGGTTGACAGCCTGTTTGGCGTGACCACGACCGGCTCGACCGTGACCGGAGGGATGTCGCAACGTTCATCGTCGCTCAGCACGTTGACCGGCACCGAAGGCGCGCACAGCGTTGCCGCATCGGCCAGCAGCAATTCGATCCTGAGCGAATTCAGCCGCGAAGGGTTGGGCAGCATCGATACCGGCGAAGTGGATCCGCTGGCCGAGGCCGACGTTTATCTGGCTTACGGACGCGCCCAACAAGCCGAGGAAATCCTGCAGGAAGCGTTGAAACGCGGGCCGGATCGTCAGGACGTTTATCTGAAACTGCTGGAAGTCTTCGCCGATCAGAAGAAGACGGTTGAGTTCGAAGCGACCGCCAAGCAAATGCAATCGCTGACGCAAGGCAAGGGCGAATTCTGGCAAGCGGCCGTGGCGATCGGGCAACGATTGTTGCCGGGGAACGCGCTCTTTGCCAGCGTCGGAGGAAACACCGACGTCGATATCACCCGCACGAGAACGGACACCGAGCCTTTGCGGGTAGGTGGGCAAGCCGTTGATCCGCGCGGGTTCGCGTCGATGGAAGGTCGGTCGATTGCCGAGCGCGCCGCTGACATTGCCAATCGCGCCGTGGAATCGCGGGGAACGGCAACGCAACCGCCGGCGAAGGACTTCACCTTCAGCATGGAAAGCACCCCTCCGGCGCAGGACGATTTCGGCGTTGATCTCGATCTGGAAGAATTGAGCCGCTTCAAGAACTACGGCAAGACGGAAGAGCGGGTCGATCAACCGACCGCACCGCATCAGCCGGAGATGGAATTCAATCTGGACGAATTCGATTCGCCGCCGCAGATCGACTCGGAGAAGGAGCAGGAGTTCCGCGCGCCGAGCTTGGCCGAACTGGATTTCTCGGACAATGAAAACGACAGCATCGCTGAAGAACCGGCGCCGTCGATCATCGAAGGACAGTGGCACGATGCAGCCACCAAGCTCGACCTCGCCCGCGCCTATCAGGCTACCGGCGATGCCGAAGCTTGCCGCGAAATCCTGCAAGAAGTGTTGAACGAGGGCGATGAGCAACAAAAAGCCGAAGCGAATGCGATACTGAAAAGCTTGGCTTAGTTGAAACGCTGTAAACTCGGTTGAAAAATGTGCGCCGTGCCGAAAGCACGGCGCTTTTTTTCAGGGGTGGTGGATGGGATGGTTTGATTCAGGCTTGGGTGTTACCCTCTCTGCTTGCAGGTTTCGCAGGGGCATCATTCTGCCGCCCCCGCATAAGCCCCACCGCGCTGAATTCAAAAAGGAACGTTGATGTCTGCCGCTTTGCCTCTTGCTTCGCCTGATGCCGTTTTGCCCGCTGATGCTTCGTCATCGCTGCGATTGGCACTGTGCGTCGAATATGACGGTGCGGCGTTTTGCGGTTGGCAGCGGCAACGGGCGGAAGGCGAGGGGGATCAGCGCATCCTCAGTGTTCAGGAAGCGCTGGAAGCGGCGCTGGGCGTCGTGGCGGGGATGCCGATGCGTACAGTGGCGGCGGGGCGTACCGATGCTGGGGTGCACGCCAGCGCGCAGGTGGTGCATTTCGATGCGCCGGTCGCGCGACCGCTGACGGCGTGGGTGCGCGGCGTCAACGCGCATTTGCCGCCGACGGTGGCGGTGTGCTGGGCACAGCCGGTGTCTGCCGATTTTCACGCCCGCTTTTCGGCAATCGCACGTCATTACACTTACTGGTTGCTCAATCGGCCAGAACGCCCCGGTTTGTGGGCGGGGCGCGTCGGCTGGTACCACCGACCTCTCGATGCCGCTGCGATGGCCGCCGCCGCCCGCTTTTTGGTCGGGACGCACGACTTTTCCTCGTTTCGGGCGGCGCAGTGCCAAGCCAAGTCGCCGGTGAAGCATCTGACGGCATTTTCGGTGGAGCGGCAGGGCGAATTCATCCGCTTCGCGTGTTCGGGCAGCGCGTTTTTGCACCACATGGTTCGCAACATGGTCGGCGCGTTGCTGTGGGTTGGCATCGGCAAATGCCCGCCGGAATGGCTCGCGGAACTGCTGGCGGCGCGCGATCGGACGAAGGCCGCGCCGACCTTTATGGCGGATGGGCTGTATTTGATCGGAATGGATTACGACGCGCGATTCGGGTTGCCGCCGACACGGCGAGAGGTGGGGTTCGGTTCATGACAAATGACAACATCTCCGTCTTTCTCTGTCGTCGAGCACCGACAACAAGTGACGATTTGAAAAATCGCGGTGTAAAATACCAAGTTTTATAGGCCGACGCGGCGGACGAAACGGGTTGCTGCGGTCGGAGGCATAACGATGGGCACAAGGAGATGAGATGAGCTGGTTGCAAAAACTGCTTCCGCCACGCATCAAGAGCACCACGGGCGAACGCAAGGGCGTGCCCGAAGGGCTTTGGATGAAGTGTCCGTCGTGTGAAGCGGTGCTTTATAAAACGGACATCGAGAACAATCTCAATGTCTGTCCGAAGTGCCATTACCATGATCGGGTCGCGGCGCGTGACCGTATCAATCAATTGCTGGACAAGCAGGGGCGCGTGGAAGTCGGCAGCGAAGTGCAGCCGGTGGACAGCTTGAAATTCAAGGACAGCAAGAAGTATCCTGAACGTTTGGCGTCGGCGCGCAAGACGACGAATGAAACCGATGCGCTGGTCGTGATCAAAGGTACGATCGCGGGATTGCCGGTGGTGCTGGCGGCGTTTGAATTCGACTTCATGGGCGGCTCGATGGGTGCGGTGGTCGGCGAGCGTTTTGTGCGCGGCGTGCATGCGGCCGTCGAAGCGGGCGCGCCCTTCATTTGCGTGTCGGCCTCGGGCGGCGCGCGGATGCAGGAAGGTGTCGGCTCGCTGTTTCAAATGGCGAAAACGACGGCGGCGCTGCAAGAATTGTCGAAGAAAAAACTGCCGTTCATTTCGATTCTGACCGATCCGACGATGGGCGGCGTGTCGGCGAGTTTTGCTTTTGTCGCCGATCTGGTGCTGGCCGAACCGGGTGCGCTGATCGGGTTCGCCGGGCCGCGCGTGATCGAGCAAACGGTGCGCGAAAAATTGCCGGAAGGTTTTCAGCGCGCCGAGTTTTTGCTGGGGAAAGGCGCGATCGACCGGATCGTCAACCGCCAACAGTTGCGCGATGAACTGGCGCTTCTCTTGGCGATGCTGACTAACGCGCCGCTGCCAGCTGTGGCCAACGCCACGGCTAATGCAACTCTCGCCGCCGCCAAACCCGCAGCGGCCAAGCCGGCGGCGAGCAAAGCAACGACGGCGAAAGCTTCAGAGAAAGCGGCGGAGAAGGCGGCGCATTGAAATTTTCATCGGTTGGTTGTATTCGTATCGAACATGTCTTTTCCTGCGTCGCTCAACGGCTGGTTAGCCCTGCTTGAGCAGCGCCAGCCGTCGCATCACATCGCGCTGGGGCTTGAACGGGTGCGAACCGTCGCGGCGCGACTGAATCTCACGCCGTCGTGTCCGATCATCACCGTCACCGGCACCAACGGCAAAGGCTCGACCAGCGCGCTGATCGCTGCGATGCTGCGGGCGGGCGGTTATCGCGTCGGGCTGTACATGTCGCCGCATCTGCTGCGCTACAACGAGCGGGTGCGCCTCGACGGCGTTGAAGTCAGCGACGCGGCGTTGTGCGAAGCGTTCGCGACGGTGGAAACGGCGCGCGTCGGCGATGCGTTCGGCGTCGTGCCGGAAATTTCACTCACTTATTTCGAATTCGGAACGCTGGCGGCGCTCTGGCTGTTCGCGCGTGCGTCGCTCGACGCTTGGGTACTGGAAGTCGGCCTCGGCGGGCGGCTCGATGCGGTGAACGTGATGGACGCCGACGTTGCCATAGTGACCGCCGTCGATATCGATCACACCGAATATCTGGGCAGCGACCGCGAAAGCATCGGTTACGAGAAAGCCGGAATCGCTCGCCGCGGGCGGCCGCTGATTTGCGGCGACGCGCAACCGCCGGAAAGCTTGCGGCGCGAAATCGCGGCCATCGGCGCGCGCGGGCAAACCCTCGGCGTCGATTTCGGCGTGGAGAAAGTGAGTGAGGGGCAATGGCGCTACTGGCGACGGGATGATTTGAAGCGCGGCGAAAAAATCACGCAGATTTATCCATCGCCGATGCTGGCCGGGGAACATCAATACGGCAACGCAGCAGTGGCGATCACGGCGCTCGATCACTTGCGCGACCGTCTGCCGCTGGCCGACGCGGCCAAGGCGCAGGGCTTGCGCGAAGTGCGCTTGGCCGGACGCTTGCAGGCTGTGCAGCAGCGCCCATTCATTTTGTGCGACGTGGCGCACAACCCGCACGCGGCGCGGGCGCTGGCCGCTTATTTGCGGGCGCAGCGGCAACGGTTTTCGCGGTCGGTGGCCTTGCTCGGCATGCTGGCCGACAAGGACGCCGTCGGCGTCATTGCCAGCGTGCGCGATGTGTTCGACGAGTGGTGGATCGCACCGCTGCCCGGGCCGCGCGGGGGCGGAACCGCCCGTTTGCGCGACGCTTTGGCGGCCAACGGCATCGCGGCGGCGCGCGTCCGGATTTTCGATAGTGTGACGGCGGCGTGCGCTTTCGGCGCGTCATCACTGGCCGAGACTGATAGAATGATCGTGTTCGGTTCGTTTTTGACCGTGAGTGAGGCGTTGTCGCATTATGCTGTTTCGTGATGCGTGATGCTGCATAGCACTTAAACAGATACAGGTGATTTCATCGACAGGAATGCCATGAAAGACGACAACGACAAACATCAGGAAGTAGCCATCATCGACGAAATGAAGCGGCGCAATCGACGGCGTCTGGTCGGCGCCATTGTGCTGGTCGCGTTCGCGATTTTTGTGGTGCCGTGGTTGCTGGAGAAAAAAACGGAGCCGCTGGGGGACAAAGTGGAAATCGTGATCCCGCCGGTCGCCGGGACGAAACTGCCGAACACCGCGCCGCCGGTGGTCGTGCCGCCGCCTGCTGCGGCGCCTGCGGTGGAAGCGCCCGCGCCCGTTGCCGAACCATCCACGCTAACGCCGGAAGCGGTGCCGCCGGTAAAGGAAACGCCGAAAGAAACGATTAAAGAAACACCGAAAGAGCCACCAAAAGCACCGCCCAAGGAAACCCCGAAAAAAATGGCGCTGCCGCCGACGGTGGCTTTTGCCAAGGGAACTTTCTCGGTGCAGTTGGCGGCGTTTACCGACGACAAGGGCGCTAACACGCTGGTCAATCGGGTCAAGCTGGCCGGTTATCCCGCCTACAACGAGCCGACCGATACGGCGCGCGGGATGGCGTGGCGGGTGCGCGTCGGTCCGTACAAAACGCGCGATGACGCGATGACGGTGCTCAACCGGTTGAAGAAGGACGGCTACGACGGCATGGTTAGGCCGGCGCGCTGAATCGTCGATGTTTAAATGGTTGATGCCGGATGTCGTGATCGTGGCGACGATTGTTATTTCGGCGGTCTTCGCGGCTTGGCACGGCATCATCCGAACCATGTTCGGCCTGCTGGCCTGCGTGCTGGCGTTGACAGCGTCGCTGCTGTTTACCGCGCAACTGGCGGCGATCATTCCGTTTCTGAAAAATCATCCGCTGTTATCGACGCTGGTCTCGTTTGTGTTGATCTTCGTCGGCGTGTTGTTGCTGGTGGGTATTCCGGGCGGCCTTTTGCATCGGCTGTTGAGCAAATCCGGCATGGGCTTTGTCGATCGCAGTCTGGGTTTTTTGTTCGGCATCGCGCGCGGCATCGTGATCGTGCTGGCGGTATTGTGGGTGGTGGAACTCGTGCCCGGTTTCAAGGTGGCAGTTGAAAAAGAGCCTTCGTATTTGCGACCGCTTTTCGATCAGGCCATCGAAACGATGCGCCCCTGGTTTTTGGGAATGGAGTGGCCGGCGTTGCACGAGGAAAAAAGTCATTGAACGAAAGGCTGTGAAGCTATGTGCGGAATCGTAGGAGTGGTGGCGTATTCGCCGGTCAATCAAACGCTGTACGATGCGTTGTTGCTGTTGCAACATCGCGGTCAGGACGCTGCCGGGATCGTTACCGAAGGATCATCGTATTTGTACACGCACAAAGCGCCGGGGCTGGTGCAAAATGTGTTTCACACGCGGCACATGCGCGAATTGCGCGGCAACATGGGCATCGGCCACTGCCGTTATCCGACGGCGGGTAATTCGTACAGCGAGCAGGAAGCGCAGCCGTTTTATGTCAACGCGCCGTTCGGCATCGCGCTGGGACACAACGGCAATCTGACCAACAGCGAAGAACTGCGGCAAACGTTGTTCAAAACCGGCATGCGCCACATCAACACCAACAGTGACAGCGAAATTCTGTTGAACGTGTTGGCGCTGGAACTCGAACGTGTTGTTCACGGCAGCGAAACTTTTAACGCGCAAGCGGTGTTTACCGCTGTGGACGCGCTGCATCGGCGCTGTCGCGGCGCATACGCGGCAGTAGCGCTGATCGCCGGCCAAGGGTTGGTCGCGTTCCGCGATCCTTTCGGGATTCGCCCCTTGATCGTCGGTCGGCAGGACACGCCGGAGGGAACGGCGTGGATGGTGGCTTCCGAATCGGTGGCGCTGGAAGCGCAGGGCTTCAAGATCGTTCGCGACATTGCGCCCGGCGAAACACTGTTCATCGCACGCGACGGACAATTTTTCTCGCACGCTTTCGACGGGCCGACGCGATTGATGCCGTGCATTTTCGAATACGTTTATCTGGCGCGTCCCGATTCGACGCTCGACGGTGCGCTGGTTTACGATACCCGCGTTCGCATGGGCGCCAAACTCGCCCAAAAAATTCGCGGCATTCCGGAATTGAACGACATCGATGTCGTGATTCCGATTCCCGATTCCAGTCGGCCCTCGGCGATGGAATTGGCGCGAACCTTGAAAGTTCAATATCGGGAAGGTTACGTCAAAAATCGCTACGTCGGACGCACCTTCATCATGCCCGGGCAAGCCTTGCGCAAGAAAAGCGTGCGGCAAAAACTGAATCCAGTCGGCGTCGAATTCAAAAACAAAGTCGTGTTGCTGGTGGACGATTCGATCGTGCGCGGCACCACGTCAAAAGAAATCGTGCAAATGGCGCGCGATGCCGGCGCGCGCAAAGTGTATTTCGCTTCGGCCAGCCCGCCGGTGCGCTACTCGAATGTTTACGGGATCGACATGCCGAGCCAGAAAGAACTGGTTGCCTATCAACGCAGCGACAGCGAAATTGCGCGTGAAATTGGCGCCGACGCGCTGATCTATCAGGACATGCGGGCGCTCGAAGACGCCGTACGCGAATCGGCGCCGGCGCTGACCGAATTTGAAACCTCGTGCTTCACCGGCCAGTACGTGACCGGCGACATCGACGCGGCGTATTTGGCAAAGTTAGCGCAGCTTCGCGCCGATGGGGCAAAGCCACCACGGGCGGAGGAGTGAATTCGGCTGTTGTCAGGATTGTGCTATTCTGTTTTGACTCTAACCCTTCGGAGAGCCCTGATGCCACTGAAAACCACCGATCTTTGCGATCAATTTGAAAACGCTCCTGAAGTAGCGCTGCAAGTCGTTGCGCCGATGTTCAAGCGCTTCGGTAAAAAACAAGCGTTCTCGGGGAAAATTGTTACGCTGAAACTCTTTGAAGACAACTCGTTGGTTCGTGAAGCGTTGAGCGAAAACGGCAACGGACAAGTTCTGGTGGTCGATGGCGGCGGCTCGCTGCGTTGCGCGCTGCTCGGCGACCAGTTGGGGATTCTGGGCGAGAAAAACGGATGGCAAGGCGTGATCGTTTACGGCTGCATCCGCGACAGCGCCGACATCGATCAACTCGACATCGGCGTACGCGCGCTCGACACGCATCCGAAGAAAAGCGTCAAGAAGGGAGTCGGCGAAAAAAATGTGGCCGTAACCTTCGGCGGCGTGACCTTTACGCCGGGGCACTGGCTGTGCGTGGATGAGGACGGCGTGATCGTCGCGCTTCGCGCGTTGGGATGATGAACCGGACGCTTACGGGTCGAGCGCGATCCGCTGAATCGTCAATGTTTTTTCAGGCGCTTGCAGTTCAATGTTCAATCGCAAGCGTTCCGCAAGTCCGTTTTTTCTGATCCAGTCTTCCGGCCATTGCAGCGGCACATCGAAGCGCACAAAGCCATCGACGAACGGCGCGGCTTTCAGTTCTCGTACCGAGGAAAGCGTTTGCCATTCCGCGTCGGGCGCGTCTTGCGCGGCGACGGTCAACTGCGCGATGGTGGCGACAGTTTTTTCCGGAACGATCAAGCGCAAGGTTTTCAGGCGCACAGCGCGCAACACTTGGTCAGCGGGAGAAAGCAATTCGATTTTTTGGTGATCGGCAGTGAGCGCTAAAGCGCCGGGTTGCGCTTGCAATGTTCCGACGGGAGTTGTCCAACCGTCGTCGCTGACGTAATGAGCGCTTCCGAATGTCCACAGCCTCAGGCTTTCGGGAAAGAAAGCATGCGATACCATGAAGTCACGCATTGCGTCTTCGGTACCGGTGTTGCGGAACGAGATGTAGGAAATATAGCCGAGTTCGCCGGCGAACGCGCCGTTGCTGCCGTTCCACGCCATGTGCGAAATTTCCTGCGCATCGAAATTGTAGGCATCGCGGTAAGTCAGATAAGCGTTGTTGTACTTCGGGGGAATGTGCGGGTCTTTGATTTTAGCGCCGTTGTACTCGACGATTCCCCAACCGTCGTCAATGCGGGCGAATTCGGAGAAAAGGCTGTGGCCGAATTGCATCGACGCTTCGTTGCGCGCTGCTTTGCCGTAAACCACTGCGCCGAGGTGCGAGGCGTTGCGTGGTTTGGAGCCTTCAATCGACACGCCGGCGGAATCATGGTGGCTGAACGGTTTTTTGCTTTCGATGTAAACGGAAAAGAAATTCGCCGGATTTTCGTTCACAAAACCTTGCGCCGAAAAAATGCGATCGGCGGGAATGCCGACTTCGGCAGTCCACTGCGCCAGTTCGGTGTAGTGCAAGTGAACGATGTGTTTGCGAAACGTGTCCCACAACTGCCACCAGGGGTTTTCCCAGACTTGTGTAATGGTGGCGGCGGATGCCATGTCTGTCATCAATTCGGGCGACGGACGCGGCGGATCGACTTCCTCCCAACGCTGCCAGTGACGTCCGGCGATGGCGTTGACTTGTTCGAGCGTCAGCGGTTGGGCGCGACGGTACGCCGACAAATCAGGCACGGACGGATCCGTGCGCTTTCCCGAATAAGGGCCGGTGCCTTGCAACCACTCGCGGAATTGTCGCAACATCCCCGGGTTGTAATCGAAGGTGGCGCGGCCGGCGAAAAACGGGTTCATGTAAGTGTCGGCGTCGAGCGTGATGCCGACAAAAAGATCGGGATGTTCTTTTGCAAAAACCGCGACGCGGCGCGCGGCGGCTTGCAGGTTGCGCTTCTTGTAAGCGCGCATTTCCTTGTTGTAAACATGATAGCTCAGTGAGCGCGCCAAGCGCGGTGATTCGGTGGAGCCTGGCAGGGAACTCAGGAAGTTGTGCGGATAGATGGAATTGTCTTGCGTCCATTGACACCGCGTCGGGTCGTCGGCGAGATGATCGGTGAGATCCCTCTCCGAAAAAGTGCAACTGGCGTTACCCCAGATGCCGCCGTTCAGAATGAATTGTATCGGCGTCTTCTTTTCGATAGCGAAAGCAATCACGCCGTCGAGAGTGTCATCGGCCACGAAGCGGTCATCGCAACGGTGCGCTTTCAAATCGAACGCCGGGTCGAACGCCCAATCTCCTTGCGGCCCTTTCGTCGTGCGCATGTAAAGAATCGGAATGGCCGCGCCGGTTTTGATCGTCGGCGAGAGGTAATCGCGATAAAAAGTATCGACTTCGATACCACCGCCGAGAGGCAGCGCCGAAAGCATCATCAGCAGATGAAATTTCCGATTGCTCGGAGTAGAAGAAACTTTCGGAAAAGCGGGCAGCCAACTGCGTCGCGCCAGCGTTTTGGCGATGCCGTTTTGATTGGTGGCGACAATTTCAATCGGTTGACGGTCGAGCGTCAAAAACGAATCGGGCAAGGTGATTCGCGCTTCAAAGCCCGAGCGCTCGATGCCGGGATGTTGTGGCATCGTGTCACGAACATCGTTGCGGAGAATGCCCAGCGTGGCGGGGTACATCGCGTTCGGAAAACGGATTTCAACCGAGCGAATCCCGGTGGGGTCGAATGCCCAACCGGAGAGTTCGAGCGTGCGTCCGGTCAGCGATTCTTGCGCTGGCGTATCTAGCGCGCCGATCAATTGGGCGGCAGGCTTTGTTGTCAGCGTAGCGACGGGCGCTTGAATCGGTGGCGCAAAAAGCGAGGTAAAGTGAAGGTGCAAACAGCACGACCCGACGGCGGCGAAAATCAACAAGCACGCCAACAGCGCGCCGACAACAACAGCGATGCCGTGGTGACGAAGAAAAGATCGCATGAAAAAGCTTCCTGAAAGCACAGGGTCAAGTCAAAAACAGCGTTGCCAGTCCCAAGAAGATGAAGAAGCCGCCGGAATCGGTGCAGGCGGTAATCATAACCGACGACCCCAGCGCCGGATCGCTACCCAGTTTCACCCGGATCATCGGAATCAGCACGCCCATGAATGCGGCGAGCAACATGTTGAGCGTCATCGCCAACACCATCACGCCGCCCAGCGCCAGATCGTGATAAAGCAAAAATGCAACAAACCCCATCACGCTGCCCCAGATCAAACCGTTCAACAGGCTGACCAGCAATTCTTTACGAAAAAGTTGACGGGCGTTTTGTGTGGTAATTTGTCCCATCGCCAACGAGCGAACAATCATGGTGATCGTTTGATTGCCGGTGTTGCCGCCGACTCCGGCGACGATAGGCATCAACGCCGCCAGCGCGACGAGGTGAGCAATTGTGTTTTCAAACACGCCGATCACGCGCGAAGCGATGAACGCGGTGACGAGATTGATCGCCAACCACTTCCAACGGTTTTGAAACGATTTCCACACCGACGCGAACGCATCTTCTTCTTCGGGCAAGCCGGCGTGCGCCAGCGCTTCTTCCCCGGCGCGCTCTTTGATGAAGTCGAGAATTTCATCGACGGTCACGCGACCGACCAGTTTGCCGTTGGTGTCAGTCACCGGCGCCGACACCAGATCGTAGCGCTCGAACGCGGCGGCGGCTTCTTCGGCTTTCTCGTGTTGCAACAAAACCACCGGCGGCGGCTGCATTACGTCGCCGACCAGTTTGTCTTCATCGTTGACCAGCAACACTTGAATCGGCAACACGCCCAGAAGTTTTTCGTTGCGATCAACAACGAACACCTGATCGGTTTGCGTCGGCAATTCGTCGAAGCGCCGCAGATAGCGGAAGACCACTTCAAGAGAAACGTCGGAACGCACTTGCACTTCTTCAAAATCCATCAACGCGCCGACCATATCATCGTCGAAGGACATCGCCGCTCGCAGATCTTCGCGCTCCTCGATCGGCAAGCCCTCGAACACATCGTCGATCACTTCCTGCGGCAAGTCGGGCGCCAGCGCAGCGATTTCATCGGTGGGCAACGACTCGGCGGCGGCGACCAGTTCTTCAGTGTCCATCGTCGAGATCAGTGAGCCGCGCACGGCGTCGGAAACTTCAACGAGAATTTCGCCTTCGTGATCGGCTCGCACCAAGTCCCACAAATACAAACGCTCGTTTAACGGCAGCGTTTCGAGGAGGCGCGCGATGTCAGCCGGGTGGAGGGCATTGAGTTGCTCGTGCAATTCGGCCAAGCTGCGCTGAACGGTGGTGCTTTCGAGCAGCGATTTCTGGTTTTCGTCGAGCGGCGTTTCTTCGACCTGCTCGCGCGCCAACCCTTCGATCAAAAGATGCCGACGCAGCAGCGTCGCAATCTCGGCGAGCGCGCGTTGCCCGTGATCGGGGGGATCGTTTTTGCTGGTGGGTGGCGGCATGACTGGAAAAAATCGCCCTGAAGAAGGTTCAGGCCGTATTGTATCGCCGTTATTCATGTTTCCGGGAGATGGCGTGTAAAATATAGGCTATGGGTTCTTCTTCTGCCTCATGACAAGGCCTCAAGAAGAACTTCGCGTATTCTGCGGTCGCAGATACAGGATCGTGTCAGCAGGGTTGGACACGAGCAGTGCGATAAGCGTCCGAGGAGGCGAGCCGAAAGGCCACCGGACGAAATGCCGACGGGAGGGAACAGTCGATGCCTCATCTGCTCGAAAAGCGTTTGGCGTATTTGGAAAAACAGGGCGGCGCGGAAGCGCTGCGTCAGGTGCGGATCGGCCTGGAGCGGGAAGCCTTGCGGGTCAGTCCGGAAGGGCGGTTGAGCCAGAGGCCGCATCCGCAAGCGTTGGGCAGCGCCATGACGCATCCGCAAATCACCACCGATTACTCGGAAGCGTTGCTGGAGTTTGTCACGCCGCCGCTGGCTTCGCCTGAAGCAACCTTGCAGCGCTTGGACACGATCCAGCATTTCGCCGCGCAACAACTGGGCGACGAGATGTTGTGGAACGCCAGCATGCCGTGTCACCTCGACGGCGAAGACGGCATTCCGATTGCCGAGTACGGCACGTCCAATCGCGCCAAGTTCAAACACCTTTACCGCGTCGGGCTGGCGTACCGTTACGGCAAGGCGATGCAAACCATCGCCGGCATCCATTACAACTTTTCGTTTGCCGAAGAAACCTGGCCGGTGTGGCTGGCTGTTGACGGCGTTCGCGCCGAGACGGCGGATGAAGTTCAGGCGTTTCGCTCGCGGCGTTATCTCGATCTGGCGCGCAATATCCAGCGCTACGGCTTCGTGATTCCGTATCTGTTCGGCGCGTCACCGGCGATGAGCCGCTCGTTTTTCACGACGGCCGGCGGCAACGTGGCGAGCTTGCCGATGTTGGATGCCGATACCTGCTACTTGCCGCGCGGCACATCGCTGCGTTTGTCCGATCTCGGTTACAGCAATCGCAAATGCCCGTTCTTTGTCTCGAACGACAGCCTCGACGCTTACCTCTTTGCGTTGCATCAGGCAACGCACACGCCGTGCGCGGCGTTCGAGAAAGTGGGCGTGATGGCGGACGGCGCTTATCGGCAGTTGAACACCAACATTCTGCAAATCGAAAACGAGTACTACAGTAGCGTGCGCCCCAAGCAATCGCCGCAATCGGGCGAAACCCAAAGCCGAGCCTTGCGTCAGCGCGGCGTTGCCTACGTCGAGCTGCGCTCGCTGGATGTATCGCCGCACACGCCGACCGGCACCGATCTCGAAACGATGCGCTTCATTCAGGCGTGGCTGACGACGTGTTTCCTGCTGGACTCTACACCGATCAGCCGTCGTTCCAAAATCGTTTACGACAGTAACCTGCTGGGCGTTGCCGACAACGGCCGCAGCGACGAGGCCATTCTCGACATCAACGGCGAACCGACCACCGCAGCGCAAGCGGTGAAACCGCTGCTCGATCAAATCGAAGTGGTGAGCGAATGGTTGGGCGAACCGTATCGCGACAGCGTGCGAAAACAGCGCGGCAAAGTCATCGATCCCGAAACAACGCCTTCGGCGCAAATGCTTCGGGAAATGCGAGAGCGGCAAGAGTCGTTCTTGGAACTGGTTTGTCGCTACTCCCAACAGCACGCCGCGCGCTATCGCGAAACGCCGCTGCCTGCCGAGACGCGTCAAGCATTCGAAGCGCAGGCGCTAACGTCGTTGCAGAAACAGCAGCAAATAGAAGCGGCGGACACGATGGGCTTTGACGAATATCTCGCGCGTTATCTGGCGGATACAGTGGGGATGACGTGAGATGAATCGACGCGCCATCACGTTACGGCAACGGCGAAAGCGCGCGTAACACCGTAGGGGCGCTTCGCGAAGTGCCCTTACAACAATAGATAGGGGCGGGTTTGAAACCCGCCCCTATGTTTGCAACCGAAGCTTTCGCGCGATCAATGCAACCGCGTCTGTTTGTTTTGCGTTTTCTTGGTGCTGCGCCGCTCGGGTTCGCTTCGTTTGGGCTGCGCTTTTTGTTGACGCTCGAACCAGAAGCGGGAGATCAGCACCACCGCAATCGGCAGCTCATCGACCAAACTGTCGCGCTTTTCGCTGTCGTCGAACCATTCGGCGTATTCGGGCTCCTGATGGCCAAAGGCCAGCGCCTCGATCGGGAAAATCCAGTCGCTGGCTTCCTGCGAGTTGTACAGCGGCGCCCAATCGCCTTCGGTCAGTTGCACGCCCATCATGTAACCCTGACACCAATCGAAAGCTTCGTGCGGCGTGTCCGGGCCGGCGGCTTCTTCCGGCGGGTAATACAACAACGGGTGAAAGCGTGTCGGCATCTCGTGCAAGGTTTGGCTGATGCTTGACCAATGGCGCATAATCAGTTCCAGGATGCGTTGCGCTTGTTCTGCCGACGCGAACACTGCGCTGCTGCTGTGCGCATCGTCCCCCCATACTTTCGGCAACCACTGCGAAGGCATCAACATCTGCGGCGAGCTGATCGTTGCCGTCAAATAACCGTCAAGCATTTCGAGGTTCATGCAATCTTCCGGAACGGCGCTTGAGGTTAAAAACGCCTCGAGTTCGTCGATTTCGGCGTCGGTTAATGGCATGCTTAAAAGTTCCACGTCTTGGGTCATGTGCGTTCCTCAAAATTCAACCGACAGGATACCGTAAAAAGGCGGTAGCCGGGGTCGGCGAGGGGGCTGCGTGCAAGCTTTGCCCATTTTCCGTCATTCTGACGAGGGGAAATTATAAATGCATAATTGTAAACTTTTTGGGGTAACGGTCGAGGAGCAAGTAATTCGAAAATCGGAAAAAAGATAATGTCTAATTTCAAAATGAGGATTTTCAAGACGTAATTAACTAAAAGCCATGCCTTTTTGAATTTATAAGCATGAATTGCGTCTTTTAATTTACCGTTATTCCATTTTTAATCCATTGATGGAAGTAAGGGAATCTTTCTGTCTCTTTTTTCAGACGGTCAAGAGGGTGAAACTGTTTCTGAAAGTTGACATTCTAAATTTTGGTTGAGATAATAAAATCAAAGTAATCCTCACTCCTTAAGGATGAATCAAAAGGATAAAAAAAGAGGATTCAAGGGGTTTTTTGGTTTTTGAATGGGGGGTGCGTGTCTGTCGATGGTGTGGCGGACATGCTTGCCAAAGTTTCTTATCAATTCAAGCGATTCGCTGTTTTCTTCCGGTTCAAGCTGGCGATTTTTGTCGTCACGGAAGGGCGGCTGGGCGCGGGTATTGGAATGAGCCATTTTTCGCTTCACGATCTTGAAAAAAGCCTTGGTGGCGGCGCGCCGACGCCCGTCCCGACGCTCGATCCGAAGGCGCTGCTATTGCGGATCGGATTGCTGGCAAGGCCGGCGCTCCGGCAGAAATGGCAAATGAAGGACAATTAAGAAGAAGGTAACACGGCAGAGCGGATGTCGAGTATTACCCACAAAGGGGGCGCGTAAGCGCCCCCTTCCGTGTGGATCGTTACGGGTGACGCGGTAAAATGCCGTCCCTGCGAAACCCGTAAAACGAAGCCTACAAAATATAATCCGACAGCGCTTGATCCTGCACGATGCCTTTCAGCGTGGCATCAACGAACGTCGCATCGATGACGATTTCCTTGTCTTGCCACTTGCTGGCGTGAAACGAGGTTTCTTCGAGCAGCCGTTCCATCACGGTATAAAGGCGGCGGGCGCCGATGTTTTCCTGACGCTCGTTGACCTCGAAGGCGATTTCGGCGAGGCGCTTGACGCCATCGGCGGCAAACGCGAGTTTAACGTTTTCGGTGGCAAGCAGCGCTGCGTATTGTCGCGTCAAACAAGCATCGGTTGCCGTCAGAATCTGCTCGAAATCGGCGACCGACAACGACGACAGTTCAACGCGAATCGGGAAGCGCCCCTGCAATTCGGGAACGAGGTCGGACGGTTTCGACAGATGAAACGCACCGGAAGCGATGAATAAAATGTGGTCAGTGCGAATCATGCCGTACTTGGTGGAGATGGTCGTGCCCTCTACCAGCGGCAGCAAATCGCGCTGCACGCCTTGACGCGAAACATCGGCGCCGTGCGTCTCCGAGCGCGTGGCGATCTTGTCGATTTCGTCGATGAACACGATGCCGTTTTGTTCAACGGCGGTCAGCGCCCGCGTTTTCAGTTCGTCTTCGTTGAGCAGCTTGGCGGCTTCTTCGTCGGTCAGCACTTTGAGCGCGTCGGCCACTTTCATTTTCTTCGTGGTGCGACGGCCGCTGCCGACATTCTGAAACATGCCTTGCAGTTGCGACGCCAATTCCTCCATGCCGGGCGGCGCCATGATTTCCATGTTGGGCGACAAAGTTGAAACATCAACCTCGACTTCTTTATCGTCGAGCGAGCCTTCGCGCAGCATCTTGCGAAATTTTTGGCGGGTATGCGAATCGGTCGGTTGCATGTCGTGAAAATTCACTTCGCGCGGCGGCGGCAACAGAACATCAAGCAAACGTTCCTCGGCGGCGTCCATCGCGCGGTCGCGCACCTTGCGCGTTTCGGCTTCGCGCGTTTGCTTGATCGCCGTTTCGGCCAGATCGCGGATGATCGAATCGACATCGCGGCCAACGTAGCCGACTTCGGTAAATTTGGTCGCTTCGACTTTGATGAACGGCGCTTGCGCGAGTTTGGCCAAGCGACGCGCGATTTCGGTTTTGCCGACGCCGGTCGGGCCGATCATCAGAATGTTTTTGGGCGTGATCTCGTGCCGCAGCGGTTCGGCAACTTGCTGCCGCCGCCAGCGGTTGCGCAAGGCGATGGCAACGGCGCGCTTGGCGTCGCTCTGACCGATCACATGCTTGTCGAGTTCGTGGACGATTTCTTCGGGAGTCATCGACATGTTAATGCCATTGGTGAAAACAGAGGGGGAAGCATACTCTGTTTCGGGGATCAGGTGTCAGGAATCGGGGATCGGAGGGCGTCGTGTCGTTTTCGACAAGCAAATAAGAATTTCAAATTTTGATCTTGCCCGTTTTTGCTTCAAACTTGGAACTGGGAGACCAAACAAAAATGGACAGAAGCCACTTTCACGCTATTATCGGCACCGCGCTTGCCGGCATCGCCTTTGCGGTCATTTGGAGCCTCTCCTTCGTCGTGTCGAAAGCGGCGCTGCAAAGCATTTCACCGCTCTGGTTGTCCGGGCTTCGCCTGATTTTGGCCGGGGGAATTTTATTGCTGGTCAATGGGGTTGCCATTTGGTCGTTCTGGCGAAACGTTGAGCGACAAACCCTCCTGCGGATCGTTGCCGCCGGAGTGCTTTCCCAAGCGGGTTACCTCGGCCCCATGTATTGGGCGCTCGTTCATCTGCCGACCTCTATCGTCAATGTGGTGGTGTCTTCCCTGCCGCTGATGAGTTTGCCTTTTTCTTATTTCCTCTTGAGCGAAAAAATCGGCATCGCGGGGATTGTCGCTTTCCTGTTGAGCATTGCGGGAGTGACGATTACCTTGCTTGGTGGCAACAGTCTGGCACTGTCGGATTTTTCCACCTATGGCTTGAGCGCGCTGCTGGTGGTTGCTTCGGTCGTAGCGCTGGCTTTGGGAAATGTGCTGATCAAACCGCTGATTTCCAGTAAGGCGTTGCTGCCGTTCTGTGCGATTCAGTTCATTTCCAGCGGCGCGTTGTTGTTGGTGCTGGCGTTGGGAGGCGAGGGTGCGCACGTACCCGATGGGAACGCGCTGTCGCAAACAGCGCTTCATCTGGCGTTTCTTGCCGGCGTCGGTTCCATTCTGGGCACGGTCTTGTGGTTTCGCGTTCTTCGAGCGATGCCTGCCAATGCGGCCAACTCTTTTTTCTTGCTGACGCCCATTTTTGGCGTCGCTCTCGGCCATCTGATATTTTCAGAAGCGATTACCATGAGTAAAATAATTGGAATTCTGGTGATTTTTTCGGCGATCACCTTGCGTTTGGGAGGTTTGCCGTATTTCAAAAAACGAGCGAGGAAGGGATAGGAATGCTTGAACGGCCAAGCGTTCGCTACATTCGAACGTTGCGCTTTCTCTATAAAATTTTCACAGCCAGCTTGCCGTCAGTCTTTTGATCAAGGACTTGGAGGAAATCGTCGGTTTCCGATGGATCTACCGCCGACAAGGCGCGATCCTTTTCACGGAGAAAGGAGAGCGCTTCGTCAAGGCAACGGAAGCGATAGAGCAGCAGTTGAAGGCCAGTATCGACGACCTGAAAACTACGTCGCAAACGGCAGTGGACTGATCGCGGGATACGGTTGTATCGTTGATCAGGACAGACAGTCGAGTGGAAGAAAATGATCGGGCAGGTTGGTGGCGTCTTTGCCGAGGACGCTCATGCCTTCGGGCGCTTTCGCTTTGGCGCAAACCCAGGCAATCGGCACGATGGGCGCGTCTTTGACGACAGCGGGGCGCAGCGTCAAGGTTTTATCGCGGGCGTTGCGATTGATGCGGTTGCCGAAAGTAATGTGAATGGCGCCGTTTTCAACTTCGACGCGGCGAACGTATTTGCCGACAAACTTGTCCGGCGCGGGCAGACCCAGCCCGGCATTGTCGGCGGGAAGACGTTCGCGGTTGCGCAAGGCGATGGCAACGGCGCGCTTGGCGTCGCTCTGACCGATCACATGCTTGTCGAGTTCGTGGACGATTTCTTCGGGAGTCATCGACATGGTGGTTTCAGGCATCAGGTATCAGAGGTTTGAAGTCAGCAGCGCAACGTATTCCGGGCTTTTGTCAGCCATGACTCTAAAACTTTTCAGCAAATAAGCAAACTCATCGTTCGTTATTCTATACAAGCGGGCAACGATTCGATCGTTTTCCGCGCGCAGTTTGTCGCAAGCCTTTGGCGAAGCGGGAACATCCGCGTGTTTTATTTTCAGAGGCGGCGCGATCTCTGCGAAATCTTTCCAACTCGCCGCAAGCGTCAGAAGCGCCGCATTCTTTGTCAGCCGCAAGTAATCCGGATTCGCAAGGATTTCATTATCGGCGGGCTGCGGAATCGGCAAGCGGTAAACGAAAGTTTTGTTGACGTTCTTCTCAACCATAGAACGCAAAAGCCAATCTACCGGCAAGGAATTGAACCACGCCAGCACGAACAACAGTCTTAGCGCCGACACGGCTTCAACATCAGCCGTGTGATTTTTCCCCAAGCAATAACGTTTGGGAACGCTGATGTATATGGAGTTTCCAACGGCACAGTTTTTCGGCAACAGGGAAAGTATTAGCGTTCGCTCTCTGGTGTTGTTGGCAATAGCGCGAAACCCCAAGCGGATGAACTCATGTTCGTAGCTGATGGCGTTGCTGTGTTTTTCGGCTTCCTCCCGCGTGATTCCCAAATCCGCTGCCATGCGCGAAAGCTCTTTGCTGAACAAATTTTCATGCAAGGCATCCGTATCCACCCAGTATTGAGGCTTCTCATACCGGTGGTTGTATTGCCAAATCATTTTGCCTTCATAAAGCGGAAGGCGTGAAGAAGAAGGCTGCTCCTTGAACAGATGCTTGTCGCTCGTCATGTGCAGCTCATTCCGAAAATCTAACCAGTTTTCATCCAATGGTGAAAATGCGGCGTAACACTTATCCAGAGCAGTCAAATCTTGCGCATCTTTTACCTCCATCATCGCCCATTGCTCAGGAGACAGCCGCTTGAGCGTTTCCAGCGGATAAGAGATATGGCGTTGAGGATTGTTCAGTTCCATGGGGTCAAAGAGTTGAAAGGCAGTGTCGATGTGTGCGGGGGGGGGGGGGGGGGGGAT
>Ga0123354_10000617_pt1 | contig 37223 bp, 25 predicted proteins | sample TergutLab28metaG_2_FD_97872 | JGI IMG/M metagenome (GOLD analysis project Ga0123354, IMG submission 97872) | Labiotermes labralis P4 segment gut microbial communities from Petit-Saut dam, French Guiana - Lab288 P4 | ecosystem: Host-associated > Arthropoda: Insects > Digestive system > Gut ... | reverse complement strand
GACGCTTGTGAGTACGGTAATGAACCTTCGGGTTCCATGAAATGCGGGGAATTTCTTGACTAGCTGCAAACCAGTTAGCTTCTCAAGAAGGACTCTGCACCATGGAGTAAGTAAGTAAGTAATTATATTAAAGGGAACTCAGAACTACCCCAAAATGTAACATTATGTCAGGATGTCTTAATATAAAAGTGAGGTCACTTGTCACTTAAAGAGTACACTGACAACATGTAACATGTGGCATTGACAAGCAGCAGTTTCTTACATGTATGTAATATCAATTATATTATAAATATCATTATTATTATTACACATCAGCTTCTGGTATATGCTGATGATGTTAATATATTGAGAGGTAGCATACATACTACAAAAAAAATGCAGAAGCTTTAGTAGTTGCTAGTAAGGAGACTGAACTAGAAGTAAATGCCCATACAACTAAGTACATGGTCATGTCTCAAGATCAGAATGCAGGACAAAGTCATTACATAAAGACTGATAATAGTTCCTTTGAAAGGGTGGAAGAGTTCAAATATTTGGGAACAACCTTAACAAATTAAAATTCGATCCAAGGAGAAATTAAGAGCAGATTGAAGTCAGGGAATGCTTGCCATCATTCGGTGCAGAATCTTTTGTCTTCCAAAAATTTAAAGAGTAAGATACACAGAACTATAATTTTGCCTGTTGTTTTGTATGGGTGTGAAACTTGGTTGCTCACATTGAGGGAGGAATGTAGGCTGAAGGTGTTTGAGAATAGGATGTAGAGGAGAATATTTGGGCCTAAGAGGGATGAAATAACAGGGGAGTGGAGAAAACTACATAATGAGGAGCTTAATGATCTGTACCCCTCACCCAATATTGTTTGGGTGATAAAATTGAGAAGAATGAGATGGGTGGGGGATGTAGTGCACAAAGGGGAGAGGAGAGGCATATACAGGGTTTTGGTGGGGAAACCTGAGGGAAAGAGACCACTTGGAAGACCCAGGCATAGGTGGGAGGATAATATTAAGATGGATCTTCAGGAAGTGGGTTGTGAGGCCAAGGACTGGATCGACGTGGCCCAGGAGAGGGACAGGTGGCAATTGTGAATGCGGTAATGAACTTCACATTCCATACAATGTGGGGAATTTCTTGCTAGCCAAGAACCGATTAGCTTCTCAAGAAGAACTCTGCTCCATGGAGTAAGTAAGTATGTAAGTAAGTAAGTAAGTAAGTATGTTAAGTAAGTAAGTAAGTATTACAAATACTATCATTTTCTTTCTTCTATGTCACTCCTAACAAACAACTTAAAGGATACGTTGTTCTCTCTTCAAATTAAAGAATTTATATTACTTACACAAGAGATATGAACAAGAAACGAAGTTAATTATACAATTTTCAATCAAAATTTAGCAATAAGCCTGATTGTAGCTAAATTTGGAGCATGCTAGACATCCACAGCACCACCAGAAGACCTGTCTCTTCAGCTATCTGAGAACAAGTTTTGAAGAATAGACACACTACTTAAGGGATGTGGTGATATAAGCTGTTTGTTTGGTCACTTCCCCAAGCACAGCAACTATTTTCCATCAAAAAATTTCACCTGTCAGGATATTCCTTGACAGCTGCCAAGCCCAGGGCACAGATACAAGTGATGCTGAGTACAACGACAGACGTAAAATGTGGGCTTACATCCAATCAACATGGTAAAATTCAAGGTTCAAGCACCTTTGAATAACTTCACTTACACAATTAAAGGACAATGGCATTAATAAAACCTGTAATTTCACAGAACACAACAATGCACACTCATGGAACAAGAGGCATTTCATATTAGTTAAAAATCTAAACTTTTGATTTAGCATATTATCAGTGTACAGACTTTGAATCATGATATCAAGGCATTAGCCAGTTCACAAATCAACACTGGAAGTTTGTGAAATATACAAAGTAAATTTCAAACAGACTCTGCTGTACATGTTGTTAACACAAGAGACAAGTACCACCATCACAGAGCAGCTGCCAATGATTCATGTTGTCAGCACAGTAAATACTATGCTGGCACCAAAATATCCAACAGTTTAGCTTGCACACTCAAAGTTTTATTACTGAACAGTTGCAATTTGAAGCAGTTTGAAAAAGATGCTTAAATTTACATTCCTGTTACTCTCCTAATGAATTTATAATGTCCAAACACGACTCATAATTGATCACCTGGTGCATATAATGGGCTCAACAAGACATTTGAATACTTTTATGCACTATCCTTACAATATTTTTGTACCATATTAAGTTTTGAATAGTTTGCATTCTAATGGTTTATTCCACATCCCATTGTCAATTTGACTAAAATTTTGTTTCCAAAGAAAGTATAATGTATGTGTGTATGCACGTATGCCTAACCATGACGACCAATGCAATATGAAATGTATGCTAACCTCCATTTGGGCTTCTTGGACCCTGAGATGATACTGCACCTCTTTTCTCATCTCTTCTGAATATTTCTGGATTTACAGCTCTCCTCCGGCGCCGTAGATATCGAGCCAGGAGTCCAATTAATGCAACACCTATAGTCACCGAGAGTACAGTAACCTAAAACATCCGATGTTAAGAGCATGTCATTCATGTAAAACAAGCCATAAAACTAGTTACACTTTAATGGACGTGGCATTATATACTAAATAAGTTGCCTATATTGTACACTTACGCCGATAAACGTACCTTTTGAGGTACTGACAACGGCACATTCCTTAAGGGCATGAAAGTCCTCAAGTTGAAGAAGCTGGTAACAACTGGTTTCACTTGAGTTCCAAGGGACATTATGGAAAGCTCCGAAAAATTCTTAGACCGTAAGTCAAACACAGGACTGCATGTATCTTCAGGCTCTACAAATATCACATAAACAAAAAACTGAGATAATCATGCACTGCAGACTACATTTGTCATGTGGCACAGTTCAAAGCACTGCAGGATCTTGATTCGTCAGCTTTCTCTGTGGTGCGTTTTATTTAATACACGACACCTTCTCTAGGTATGCAAAGCACTTACTTCAGCTGTTATATAAGGAGATTTTCGAAGAATAAATAATACAAAACACCATGTGACTAAAAAACCGGACACAAAATCAAAATACCGCGGCAATGATCCACATTCTGATCGAGCTGTAATCTTGTAGTTCTGCTACTTTCCTCTAGGTGTCACGCATTGCGGTGTTTGGAAAATGGTGGTACGAAGTGTTAAGGTGTAGTTTGAAACAGAAGTAGTATTTGAATCCAAGCGACATGAACTTACATACCCCTGCTGGATCCTTCATCAAATTTGAAAGCACAGTAGATGATCTACCCGACGAAGTGCTCGAGTATATTCTCAGTCTAGTTTCTCCATACAAGGATTTGCAAGAGTGTTCACTCGTATGCAAAAGGTGGCATCGAAGTGTCAAAAGTAAGCAGTAATGTAATGTATTGATGGTTTTGAGTTTAAATTTAATGCATTGTAATTAATAGTGTATTTTACGTTTGCCATCACAGACGTCATTCGGCATGCACAGAAAAACTTAAACCGTGCTATATCAGACTTCAGTATCAGGTGGGAGAACATAACCCCAGCTGAAATGGCTCCGTCTATCACAAAACGGTATTCGCAATCAGCATGCCGGTATGGTAAGTAGTACTGTTGTTATAAATTCACGTAATTGAAATTGTACACATTTATGTGAAGCTGAATATGCTATTATATGTGTTTGTTACAGAGAATTCTATGTATGTGTTTGGAGGTTGCACTTCTACTAGTACTACTTTCAATGATTTGTGGCGGCTTGACCTGAACAAACGACAGTGGATCAGACCACTCACGATGGGAACTTATCCTTCACCAAAGGCATGTGCTTCTCTTGTATGCTATAAGGATGCACTAATATTGTTTGGTGGCTGGACACATCCTTCACCTTACCCACTGCATCAGGTACAGATTGTAACACTGAACAGTTTCACTGCAGGTAATGTAAGAAATTGTTATAATATTCAGTTATTTTACATTTTCAGGCATGGAGGTTATTTAACGAGCTTCATGTGTATGGAATTGTGTCCAACAGATGGACATGCATCTACACACCTACTTCTCCTCCTGCTATGGCTGGTCACTCGGTCACAGTTCAGGGAGATTTGATGGTTGTATTTGGTGGACTTCAGAATACTAATGCCTTATTAGGACAATATGGAAGGTGAAAATTTCTCTGCATTATTGCTATTTTTATTGTGAAGTGTAATTCCTCAAAAGGTACCATGTTTTGTGGTAACATTTAACCCTTTGAAGAGAGGAGAAAATGAAAGGACTTTTCAAGCCAGTGCCTCCCAATTTTTTAAATAGAGTTGCTTTCTCAAAGTTCCCAGGTTTCACCCACTTGTCCATCTTTTAATTGGAACATGCAGATGAAGATGAGTGTGGAGCATTGGTGGAATGAAACTTGCAGGAGAAAACTGAAGTACCCAGAGAAAAACCTGTCCCATTGCCACTTTGTTCACCACAGATCTCATCAAGTGGCTTGGTATTCAATGCAGGTGTCCATTGTGAGAAGCCAGCAACTACATATCTTAGCCATGGCACACGTGGTTTGAATCTTAATTACATGTAAAGATTCATTTAAGACCTCACAGAGAACACAGTGTGCTTCCATTGGAAAGACAAGTCAGTGAAACTACAAAGCAAAATAATGTTTGTTTGTTGTAAAATCATATGAAGCACATAAATGCACTGTGTGAGCAAAAGAAAAATTGTTTAGTGTTAAACCCAGTGGTACATATAGTTACCACTAGGCTTTAAGGGGTTAAACAAAATTTTGTCCTTGAAATTAAGGTATACTATGATTAATATACTTTAAATAAGCAAGCAGTTTAAAACAGCCACTGTGTTTATATGGACACTGCATTGTGAAATGTCATACATGGTTATGTTACTGAAATTGTAAGTAGTCAGGATTTGAATACATTCGAAGTCTACTGTCATATGAAGGACAGACATTATAAATGTAAATTATTATATGTTTTGACTAAAAAGTAATAATTCATATTGCAATGACAATACAACCTATAACCAGTATAGTATTTTGGGTCCATATTGGCTGCCTGCCTGCACCCAGTGTACTGCCAATGTTTGGCTTATTCTCTCTGCATAATACACCACACCAACCTTAAGCAAATTTATTGTTTGTTATTATATTAAAGAAACTAGACAATTAACTAGAATAATGGTTTTTATGCAGGAAATGATAAGACTGTTGAGTGGATGTTTCATTGGTCTTAAGTGCGTGTGTGATTGCAATAACTTATATATATATATATAATATGTATAAGGTAAAGGTAAAGCTAACCCTAGAACAGGCCACGAAGGCCCAAGTAGGGGAGTATAGGTTTAGCTCTACTGTTCTTCAATTTCAGCACTAGATGGGGGTGGGTGGTCAACGCCACACCCTGACCACTTCACCCCTGGGAAAGACTTGATACCCATTAGGTGGGCCCCAGGGCTGTTCTGGACAGGTGTGGGAACCCTCGTCCCCACCGGTATTCGATCTCTGGACCGTCCAGACCTTTGCAAATCACTATACTGACTACGCTATCCCAGCCCACATATGTGTGCAAAATATCTCTTACACTTGACTTTCATGTTCTGGAGGGGAAACAAAAGTTCAATGACAAGTGTGAATTACTGTATCAGGTAAATGAATACAACATGTTTATTGCAGTTCCAATGATGTGTGGTGTTTCAACTTGGAAAATCAAACATGGAATAAGCAAGCTACAACAGAGGTGAAGCCGCACTCGAGATATGGACAGTCCCAAATGTCTCTGGATAACAGAAACATACTAATAATGGGTAATGTTTTGTTGACTTCCTGATTCCTAGTTGTATAAATACTGACTTATTTATCTGCTGAGGAAGTGGTGTTGCAGCTTAATGCATGTTAGGTATGCATTTCTTACGGCTTTGTTTTAAAGAGTTCATGTAATCTAGAATATGACACTGTTGTTGTGTGCTTTCTTGGACCTCTTGACGCCTGAAAATTAAGGCGGTGCATTCCTTCTAAACATTAGGAACCGCTTGCACAACACAGCTACATATTCCTGCAGACCTGAATCCTCTCGACACATCACAATGGATTGCAGTTTTCACAAATATGGAATCTGTCATGATGAAGAAAGGCACTGAAATATTATGGGTGGTTAGGTGTGGTCACACTGTGTCTCAGTAGTCAGAATTAATGGCATTTAAAAATTCCACGAGTGTAAGATAATATATACATCACATATAATAGGATTACTTCCATAAATCCCCTGTCATTCTGCATCTTGACCTTTAGCACAAATCTCACTAGCTGCTCAGACAAGTGCAGGTTACATGTGACACAATAAGCAATGCCAGCTCGTTATAGTGACAGCACCTCCTGAGATTCATAGTAGTACAACTTGAACTTACAATCATCTCACACCAGTGATGTGATTGTAGCTGCTGCATAAGCTGAAGCAAAGCACACGACTTCATACTCTTGACACCTGTGATATCAACCAAGGCTTGCTGGCCAAATTCCAGGGACTTTATGAAGGTAAACCTAGTATATTGTACACTCACTTTTTATAAATATTTCTGGACACCAAGATGCAGTAGGGTAAAAAACAAAGTGATTCTGTATAAAAAAAGAGAGAGAGAGAGGAGAAGCCATGTAACACAATTTGTTCCAGGTGGTTGTGGAGGACCAAATATGGTATTCAGTGATGTGTGGCTGCTTTCAATGACTGATCCTGTTTGGACATGGCGAGAAGTTGCAGTGAGAAATCCCCAGTGGGGTGCAACCCATATGTGGTGCCATCCTGCATGCAAAGTATTTCATTTCACTATGCTACTTTAACTTTATACACATATGTAATATAAGTTAATTCAGTGGTATTGCAGTGTGATTCTGTACATAGAGGTGGTAGAACAGTCGTCAGTAAGACCTGTATCTTCACAAAATACAGATCCATGTCCTAAGTTAGATATTAACCTGTGACCCCAGCGTTTTGGCCGGAAGATTTAGTCTGCAATTTTGTATGACAGTTGTTCATATATCAACAGAAATGCTAGAACATTTTGTTAGTTACCATGTGTCACAGGTAGAAGTTTTTAATGTAGGGGATATAGTACACACTTTCTGTACAAGATGTGCCAGTTACAGTGGCTTTTTGTTGCTAAATAATGTTTAAGGTAGAAACTACAAAGCACAATAGGAAAATTGAAGTGTGCACTTCGCAAAGCGTTTTGCCTGAAAAGTGGGCAGTTTTCTCATGTTCTGCCTCTTTTGTAAGTGTCCCCAGAGAAGAAAATCGAGAGCACTAAAGTCTGGGAAACAAGGAGGCCTGGTTACGTCATTGAAATGAAAAATCACCTGCCATGGAAAAGAAAATGCAAAGCACAGCCATTCTTTAGTACCATCTTGCTAAATCCATACAATGGCACAGACTGCTAGATTTGTATGCTCAGCATGAGAAATATTTCGAACATGAGTGTAGCAATGCAATGTAATTATGACAGCTTATCCTTCTTCATATCCAGTGATCACAGTAGATGATACCACACATCAAATGGCAACATTCATGTCCTACAGGGCATTTTTATGGAGTTGCCACAGAATGTCAGCTGCCTTCTTAATAACAGCACTGGGCAGGGGAATATGTGCCTCATGACTCACCATAACATTGTCTGGATTGGCCAAAACTAATAAAACTGCAAATGCACCTCTTTGTCACAGTCACTGAGCTGCTCTGCACCTTGCAGTCAGACTGCTGTGCAAGGTACGCTTTCCGTCCTGTCAGATACACCTAAACCTTGAGCACACTTTCATGCTACCAACTGTTGGCCAACAATCTTGGGGGGGATGCAAACTGAACATGGTGAGCCAGGTGACATTTTACAAGTAACAGAGCCTTCTTCAGAGCTTGGGTAGTGTAATCAGTGTAGTGACTAAGGTATGGACTGCACAGTCCATGGTTCAGTTGCCAGCATGGGCAAGCTCTTTGCCAGAACTTCCAGACCAGCTCTGGGGTGCGCTCAGTTTCCCATTCAGGTACCAGGGGCTCTGTCTCTGGGCTGGCCATTGTTAAGAATGAGCAGAGCTGTATATATAGTGCTTCCATATGTCATCATGACATGGACAGGGACTTTACTGCTTCTTATTTTTCACATAGCTGAGTCTTCTTCACGCTGCTGTTGCATCCACTAATGAATTGCAGTGTTCACTCATAAAAATTCTCATTACAGTTATGTAACTGACTGTTAAAATGGAAGGTGCTGCAGCAAACAAATGACTCCACACTGACCAGTGCTGTGTACCAAACTGAATTACCAAGTTGCTGGTACAGATGCGTGACACACATTGATTTGACCCCTAACTAAGAAACAACCAACTCGCGCTTTTAAAATGCTCCACAAGTAATGAAATATTGATAAATACAATTATGTTTCTCTTACATAAATGTTTTTCTTATATCCCAGGTCTGTGACACTTTAATTTGTGCTGGAAATTCTGTGAAGTGTCCATGTAATTTTGCATGTCCGTCTCTCTTTACACGTACAACTGCAGCATGAAGCTTACCGAAATTTTATATTGCAGAATTTTAACTGCTTGACAAGACAGTCTACTAGGGTTGTGTGTGCACGTGCCTGTTCTGTACAGTTATACTTCAATCACATGTTCAGTCCACATGCACTACAGTTTGTATCATTTAAATTCTGTATGCCAAAAATGGAAATCCCAACATTGCTGCAGTGAAGCACAATGAGAACTGCACACTGATTTTAGCACTGTTGATAATGTTTCCAGATGAGTTGATCCCTTGTAATGGTTGTGCTATGTGTACATTTTGTAATTTGTTGCATCAGCATCACTATTTTAGTACCTCTGCACATATTTCTGGGCCCCAGTGAGTGGGCTGAGAGTCACACAAACCAAGCTCCTACACATGATTGGTACAATGTGTCTAGGTTGGGCAGCAAGTAGTCGTCTTCAGCCGAAATCCTGTATCTAGTGCACCTACATTTACTTACAATACACAGTGGCATACCCCACCACAACTGCGCATCAACATCGCCAATGTTTGGGTTCCACCACGGGAGGAAGAACTGCCAGCAGATCCAGTTAACCGAAGGTTTCTTTCTTAGATGCACAGTTTGTTGTAAATTAATGTAATAGTTATGAGTCTGTTCCTCTAAACGTAGATTTGGTATGATAAATTATTAGTGTTTGGATTAGTGAACTCCACTACCTTTCAGAGAACCTCAAAATATTTGCCAGTTGACAGAGTGCAACATTCTGCCAGATGATCTTTGGAAATGCTGCTGTGAGAACATCAGATCTTGCAGTCTCAAAGTTATAAGTTTAAAACACATTTTGAAACTAAATCTTTTATTCAAAAGAAAGAAAAAAGACTGACAGAGAGACTGCTTGGCTTCACACGTATATATAGGGACCACTGTGTTGGAGGAACATGCTTTGTCATTTTCAGAGATGAAGTCATATCTCATATATACTGGAGATTATTCTAATCATGTAATGAGTACAATATTTGGACATATGGAGAAAGAACATAGAAAGGTGGAAAAACTGAATGAAGGGCTTCATAATTTGTGCTTTCAATTCAGCAGAAAAGTGATGTAGTCTAGAAGGGTGAGGGGGTGGGGTAGGTAAAACACACATGGGTGTGTGAGAAATGCTTCATCTGGAGGGAAGTGACCTGTTGGATGACCTGCCTGCAGATGGGAGGACAACATAATGGATCTCAAATGGGGAATGTTGGAAGTGTATGTTGGCAGGAGGCTCTTGTTAACACGGGAAAGAAACACACAGGTTAAAAAAAGACAGGAGGGAATATTTTGATTATCTTAGCTACTGGCAGCTACTACAAGACTGCTCTAGGTTTTCCGTCATGATTCCTAAAACAAATTAGTAAACGTCTGAAGTACAAAAAGTCAGAATATTTCAAAGGAAAAATTAATGTGGGTTTCAAAAACAGTAAGAACAAGAATATATAACTTGTGTACATAAATGAATTCAAAAAGCATCGCAAGCATACATGGTATTTGTTAAGAAGGGTGATCGAGATTCCAACAGTATTTTGAAAGCTGTCAGTTACTGAATGTACACTGGACTAATGATGTTATATAGACTGATGTAACTATGGACACTAATTCTGTCATAATGGCATAGTGCAACTGACATACTGTCAGTGTTACACAATAATGATTGGATACTCCATAGTAAGTTGGCTAAAATGGCAGCACATGGAATTTCCAGATGCCCTAAATTAAGACCTGTAACAATTCAGGGCTGAATACATTACTTTGCTAAAACTAAACCATTCTGATAATAGCTGAAGAAATGCATTAGAAGAGAGAAAGTATGACTAAGGCACTGAGCATCAGCATTGCCCACATGAAATTAATTTATTGACATTTAATTTTAAATTACAGCTTGGCCTATGCAATTTAAGGTCCCCAGAGTGCAATGCTGAAGAATTAATTATCTTGCATGTAGTGCTGTGTTTGTTAGGCATGTAATTCCTGATGTTTCAAAGGATGGCAGGGACTGTATCTTCAGAGTCAAGCATTACAGGCAGTCCAAAAAGAGTATACTGCAACTGCCTGGCCCTGAAGATGACAGCACTTGGATCCTTGAAATATCAGGAAATACTAGCCCAACAACAGCTTTACATCCCAAAAGACTTATATTCATAACTAAACCCTCATACTGGTCAGGTACATCTTACGTACTTACATCTTTATTACTGCAGCTAAGTCACCAGTATATGCATTTTGTTTTAGGGTGTCACAGAGTTTAGTTGAGCGTGGACCAACAAACAGGGATGTCAATGTGAATGGTCGTCGTGGAATCCTCAGTCCCAGGTCTTTGTCAGCTGTAAGTGGTCTGCAGGCTGGGACATCCACAAGCTCCAGCAGTGGGGAAGAGAGTGACAGTGAAGCAGCAGGCCCATCTTTTAGTCAGCCTTCTCCAGAACACATGCCATGTCTCAATGACCGTGGCAGAATCAATTTGCCAAAACCTATGACAACATCGTCATATAGTGATCCTGAAAATGGCAGACCAAGTAGCTTAGGGATGGCTGCATTTCGTGATCCATCTTCAGCACTAAAGTCTAATGCCTCCAAAAATCGTCAGCGACAGCTAGAATCTTTAAGACGCATGGAGGAAAGAATACGCAGTCTTTCAAGGACTGGGACTGGCAGCAGTAGTGGCAGCACAGTTGCTACAAGCAATGTACCTGCAGCATACAACCCCAACGCAAACACAGTGCCAAGTGTATCGCCTTCTAAGTCTCCGGCAACAGCAAGAAATGTCATGACTATGTTTGTTTTAGACATAACACATGTGTTATCTGATGACTGTTACACAGAGTGGCTTCCTCAGAAGAATAGCAAGTCGCTAAATGGTGAACCTGAAGAAAAAATTCTGTACACACTGATTGCAGGGAAAGGAGAACTTATCATGTTTGGTGGAATACAAAAGGATGCAACATCAATAACATCACAGGCTCAGCTGTCATCCAGTGTTACGAATACAGTGTCCAACTCATTGCACTTTGTTACTGCACCAAGAAGTGTCATATAGAACTGTCAAGAAGCTTCACAATGACTGTTTGTTATAAACCTTTCTTGGGCTAGCACCCATACCAAGTGGGTGAGCAGTGAGTGAATCAACAATTCAAAAGCAATCTCCGTTCTCATCAAGAAGGAAGTGAATAACTAGGATCTCACTCTGTCATATATATACACACACACACCTGACCTGAACCCTTGGCTCGTGAAGGAAGTGAGATACAAATGAGCACGGAAAAATTTATTGTAGAAAGTGGCTAGATATTAAGCTGGGCCTTGTGTCTTGTAACTTGCATGCTAATCACGAAGCAGGAACAATCAGAGCAAGCACTTGACTGTCCACCATCCCTCATCGGCTGACCACTATATGCCAAGGGGTTTGGACAGGTTTGTGTGTGGTGTGTGCGCACATATATATAATGTGGACTGTCATCCACCTTATTCAGCTCCCTGATGACAGGAACAGACCCTGTTCTCAAAATGTTGGTTCATTTGCAGTTCATCCACCTGGCAAGGCTACTAGCCCGAAAGAGTTTTAGTGAGTTTTGAATAATATTTCAACTGGAGAGGCCCTAATACAATAGAAAACATGATATGGAATATCAGCAACCACTCATGTCAGGTTCAATGTGCCATTTATAGTTTATTTACATATAAGATGTGTAAAAGTATGGTAACACTCACAAACTGGTAACTGCCACTACAAGTGTATGCAGCTTAACTGTTAATTACCATGTTTTTTCCATGACAGTTACTGTAACTTGCTCAGTTTCCAGGTTTTGCTAAACCATTTCATCCAATCTTGTGATATTAAAGTAACTGCTTCCTAACAAATGGAATGAATCTGTGCATGAAAAGAAGCAGGTGAAATTAAACGTGTATAAAAGTCACCAGTATTTGAAGTTACATCTTAACCCTTTGTTCTTTTTGAGTCCAAACTTAACCACCTCTTATATATAAATTGTGCATTACTTGGTGTCTACAGAGCTTAGTGCTGGTACTCGTAGGTATGCTAGAGACAATTGGTGAGCCTTTAGTCCACAAAAACCCTAGCAGCACATACTAACATAAATGTACACTTTGCCAGGGAGTGGCTACTTAATAATGAGACTAGTTTCAACTTTGCTACTTTTGAGGTTAGACATCCCCTTGTGCTACCATATAATTATTATGTAAATTGACAGTCAAGAGAATTCAGTATGTATCATTTCATGCAACATACTTCAGCCTTCATCATCAGGCTACAATACCTAACACATAAAAAGGATACGGAATCGCTTGTTCATAGAACTGAAATTTGAGTTTCACAAATCTTGTTTATATGTTGCAGTTGCTTTTAAAAGAAAAGTATGTTGGTGGTGTAGATGATTCAGTCTGTTTTTTTTTTTACTTTTGATATTCCGCCTTCCATGGCTGTCTGCCAGCAGGGACAGAATATTTACATTCAGGCCAAGCTTAGGCATCGTGTTGTAACTGGTAGCACTTCTAAGAGGGAGTGCTACCATTTGCAATCTTAGAAGAAAAAAATTTTCCAAAGAAACTCAAGTTCTTTGAAAATACTCTGCATATGCATCTGGTCAGTGTGAAGAAATAGGCTAAGATGACATAAAGAACAGCATTTCATCTCTCTTCAAAGGCAGTAGACACAATCAGTATATAAACTGTCTTTTTGAAAAACACCATCAACAAATTTCATGCAAACAAACAGGGAAAAGGTTCAAATTTTTCTCAAACTTGGCCTGTGTTAACTGGACTTTTTGTGTCCACCACCTGGTTGCATACTTGTAAAAAAAACCCCAGCCCAAAAATTTGGTCTGTTAAAATCTACGATCTATGAAATGCAAATGTGTTATATCAAGGGTCCAGTGCATTTACTTTGGTGATTAACAGATGTTGTGAAGAGCTGCATGGGGTTGCATTCGATAGCCACGCCTTATCTACCGGAACGTATGCACATCACTGCTACAGGTTTAACTTTGTATTACCAACCAGTTTAGTCATTCTTCTTTTCTATACACATTACATATCTTTCTCTTACTTATATTTATTTACTTCAAGTGACATGTTAGCATTTCAATCATCATCATCATCATCATCATCATCATGTGGTTTCTTCAGACTTCCAAATACTTCATGTGGTATTGGCTGCTTTTGTACTGGAAGATCTGGAAGAAAATGAGTAAAATGTTAGAAGATGATGGCAGTGAGATGAATGGAATGACAGGTACAGGATTCTTGTACCCCGAGGATGGGACCGATAAGTTGTCCTGAAACGTCAGTAAGAAATTACCACTACTCGCTGTGTAATGACCCAGAAGAGCGCAATTCTCAGGTACTGCAAGATGTATCATGGGAGAAACTGGTACATATGTGCTGTGAGTACTTACAATTCCAGGTTGTGAGGCTTCTACATTTGTGTGGTTCAGCTTTGCTGAGTAGTCAGTTCTGGATATTTGAAGAGCAAAAGTACCTTCATCTTCAAGGGTCTTGAATTCCAATAGGAATTCTCTAGGCCCTTGATGATCAAGACACTAGGTCCTTCAGAATGCCGGTACCAACTACCCAGTGATGCAGCATCACATCCAAAACAAATAGATTCTCAATTATTATCTTTCTGGGATAGAGACAGATTTAGTACAAGATTTTGGAGGAGACAGGAGCTTACCAGTTTACTTAGTTTTTGATGAAAGATAGTTAGAAGAGGAAGTTATGCCTGATATCAAAATTTGAATTTCGTATTTTCTGTTCCTTGCATTATGGTAACAACTGACTGTATACCAACAAAAGCAAATACAATACATAAAGTCCGTTACAAATTAATTTTACATATAAGCTCTCCTACATGTTTTAGCGAGTGTTTTTTACTTGTATAAATTCCTTTATGTGACTCTCTGTGAAGAAGGCAAACGCACTGCAACATGTAGGACAGCTTGTAAGTACATATAATTTTTAACATATTTTACGTTTTGTAGGTGCATTTATTCATATAATAAAAGTACGTAACAGGGAGGAATGGAAGATGGCAAGGAATCATCGCATTCTGCACATGCAAATGGAATGAATGAATTTATTAATGTAATAATTAAAATATGAATGAGTTAAAAAATGTTTCAATTTCAATTCCAGTAAACAGAATTGTTCAATTAGTTTTAATAGGCTCTGACAAAGGTACGTCACACTTAGGGTTATTCTGTTGCTGGACTTAGTACACCACTTCAAATTAAAAACAACATTTCTGTAAGTGGACCTGTTTCTGCCCTAAGGTGAAAGAGTGGGAAGCCACCTACAGGGTGGAGTGTGACAGAAATCTCTACACTGATGATAATTCCTGCTGAACCCACCTCATACATTTCTACTAACACTTTATTGTCAAGGCAGAGAGACACCCAGTTTTATATATATATATAAATGGTGTGTTTGTTTCTGAACACGAGATGGACAGCATCCAGGCAAAAGGTATCTTAAATAATAGTTACGATACATGACTACTCACATGTAGAACAAAGGATGAATTTGGTGGTAGAATAATTACTGTATGTACCAAAATATAAGATTACCCTCTTAATATTCAATTTTCCACAATACATATATACATGTTTAACTTTGTGTGTCATTATAAGGCAACCACACTTTTTTCAAGTGATGAATTAGGAAAAAACTGAAGTACGTATGATGTGTTAGCAATTGTACGTAACTACTTGACTTTTAAATCAACAATCAGAGATGAAAAAACAAAAATATTTACACAGCAGCATACCCACTGCTACATATTAATACTGAACTCAGTACTACTAAATTTAGGTTCCAGTATTTACATTTATGTAGATTTTATCGGTGTGCATTGGTTGGTACACTATGTAAGTGTAAATATTTCTTAATGCACACATATGGAACATACAAAGTTAGGTTGCAGTGTTTACTCACTATCATCAGCTTCATCTTCTTCGTCCTCGTCATCCATGTCTATGTTAATTTCATCAGGATTGACAACTCGAGATGTGTCAGTTCCATCAGTATCTTGACCTTGCATCTCCCCACGCACGAACAATATGTTACCACCCTTAGGCTGCTGATGAGCTGTGGAGACACACAAACAATACATTATATTTGCTGACTGCAACAAATAACAAATAATGTCAGACAACTTGGTTCACTGTCAGTCTGAAATGTATGGCTGAATAAGTAACTCCCTGCAGCAGAGTCCTTCTTGAGCAGTTAACAGTTCCTGAGTTAGTTAAAAAAACAAAACAAAATCTCTCGACATTTAACAGGACCTGAAGTTTCAATAAAATGTTCACAAGGCTTGCTACTTGTTCTCGTTATACTAAGCCAAATTAATTCAGACTAGGCCCTCCCAACCCATTTGTTCAAGATCCAATTTAACACTACCCTCCCATACATGCCTAGGCAATCCATGTGGTCTCTTTCCTTCAAGGTTCTCCCACTCAAACCTCTTCTCCCTGAACATGCTGCATGCCCAGACCATCTCATCCTACTGAATGTGATCACCCAAGTAATATTTTGTGAGGAGTAAAAATCAAGGAGCTCCTCATTATGCAATTGTCTCCAGTCTCCTGTTACACTTTCCACGCCTTCTACACATTATGACACAGAAGGGTGTCAAATTTAAGATTACACCACCAATGAAATTGCGCCAGTAGCAAAGGAGCAATTACTGACAATCCAATGTTTGAAGCTTCATTATGTGTCAGCACATGTAGTAACAGGGGTCACCACTTGCCTGCTCTGTTTTGGACCCCCGAGTAAATGCAAATTTTTCCACAGTTATCAATAAATTGCTCATAAACATCTATGGACTTGAACTGCAGGAGTCCAAAGCTTCTGCATCTTTCTGTGCTCTGTGCTTAGTTAAATAAACTTCTAAATAATTCCATAGCAGATTCTTCTTGAGAAGCTAACAGTTCCTCAGCTAGAAATTCTCCATGTTTTATGGAACATACAGGTTCTATTGTTCCTGAGCTACACGAATCCAGACCACGTCTTCCCATCTTATTTAAGATGCATTTTAATATTACCCTGAAAGAAATAGACTACTTGGAGGACCTAGGTGTATCAGTCTTAGAAATGGTCTCCTTCAGTCAGATTTCCCCATTAAAAAGTCCCGTATTTTTTCCTACTCCCTAATGCATCACACGCCCTGTCTGTCTCATGCTCCTTAATTTGATCACCCGAATAATGTGGTGAAAAGAACAAGTCATGAAGCTCCTCATCATGAAATTTTCTCTGGCCTCCTGTTATTTCCTCTCTCTTCGGCACAAATACTTTAAACTTTTACACATTTGTTATTTAAAACAATAAAGCAATGACGTACCACACTGCATGGTTATGCCAACAGTCACACTCACTGCTACGAATACCTCATAACTGCAGCTTGCATTCCTCCTCAGTGTTGCTGTTTCATATACAAATAACACAAAAAGTACTAAATTCCAGACTGGTGCTTTATCACACTGGAGAGCAAAATATACACAGATACAATACATTCTACAATCGGCCCTTCACCTGATAGCTTCTCTAATACCGCCATTTATCTGTCATACAACATTACTTTTGTTTGTTCATCACAGGATTCTCAATTCTCAGCACAGCCCTTATGTGGTTGTGCCAGGTATTCCTGCAGATACAATACACTGCAGGCATCTACTGGTCAGACACAACTTTTCATGATGTGTAGGTCAAGATGTTCATCACCGTCACAATAAAAGAACTAGCAAATGAATGCACTGAACTTAAACACTACAAGCACCTGAAATGTCCTGCCAATTTAATATGCTGTCCTAATTTATAACTTCAACAATGCTACTAACCAAACACAGCAGTGCTGCCACTAGCTGTTTAGTTACACATACATAAACATGACTGGTCCATGTGAGATTGGAGGTTCTCAGGTATGCTGGGATATGAAAGTATGTCACATGGGTGAGTGGTTTTCAGTGTTTCAAATGAGCGTAGTACCTACATCTTGAAGGGCCAGGAACCTGAATTCCCAGGTTTTCATCCACACAGCTTGAAACACTTCAACATCACTTGCATTATACCCTACTTACCAGGTCGCTCCAGAAGCGCCATCTGAGCAGCCTTGGCTTCCAGCATCCTCATACCATCCTTAGCTCCAGGTGCAAGATCTGCAACAGTGCCGGACACATTGCTGGCTGCAGAGAGCATCTGTGCCGACATCATGTTCACCTGTACACACAACACAAGTGTATTTATGTATGACCTACAGGGTGTTTATACACTTCTTGAAAGACAGCAAAAGTACTCTAATGAGTCTGTTTCTGATGTTCTTCAAATTATCATATACATTCATCCTATATTTACAGTAACTGCCACTGGTGTCTTCAATAGGCACATAAGCACTGTCTGGAAAGCAAATACAATGCCTTTTACATGTTCCAGTACAGTGCCACTGTTCATGATCACTAAGGACAAAAATAAGCCATCAGAATCACCAAATCCATTTTCAGTTCATGTGGAAACCGACCAAATAACGAAGATAACCTACAGAGGAAACATACGTGTTTCTCCTAACAAGCAAACGTCCATACAGAACATGTTTGGTGCACGTATCAGATGTCATTCAATAATAGATAATTTGAAAGTTTTAAGGGTTTCAATGTAGGCTGTGTCAAGATTCACTTCTATTTCTAGCTGACACAAACTGGAACAATGTGTGCTGTTTGAACCAAAAATGAACAACACAGTAACTGTAACCCATAACCACCTCAACACTCCCAATGCTCCATCCTAAGTACTAGACAGTCCTGCACAATGCACTGACCTGAGTGTTATAGGTAGCCTGCACACTGCGCTTAATCCTCAGCATCTCCCTCATTGTGTCTTCGTTCCCGTGCCGGACTTCAAATTCTTTCCATGTGTGCCAAAACTCTGCAGTCACCTATTGACATTAATGACTAAATTGTAAGAACAGTCAATTTCTTCTGAAATCATGATAGTGGTTAAAGAATAGAAGTAAAATTTCACCTCAGTACACATTTGTGATTTCATATAAAAGCTCGACTGAGATGCAAACTTCAGGAACTCAGCAATCATATTCGCCTTTCAATCATCACAGGTGAACTGATAAAACTGAACATAAGTTACATACCCTTGGATCACACATCTGGCTACAATGGGCATAGATGGCTCTCGCCCTGTCAATTTCGCCGAGCTTTGTCTCCATCTCAGCAAACCTCAGACACATTTCTTGTGCATTTTCCTCTGCAAGCACCTCAACAGCCTTCTCATAAATCTGCCGTGTCTTGGGGACTCCATAAATTTCTGCAGCTTTCTTGATGTAAATATTAAACAGCTGAAAACAACAACAAACCTCAATAACTATGTTCTGTTCGGGCTATCAACATTTATTTTTACAAGATATTAATGGTTTATCCTTCAATTAGTTCCATTTAAATTCCAAATATGCAGATATTACGAAACAAATTACTAATGTCTCAAAGTGACACTAGTATAATGATGTCAATTCTACAGGATTCTAATGACAGTATGGTTGCACTTGGTACTGGCTGGTATCTGGCCTTGTCCATGTCTCATATTGAAAAACAGACACAACCTTCTGGAAACTGGATACACTTTCACCTCCAGGTGACAGGTTCAGGTGGCATTATCACCTCTGCCTTACAGTGAACTATTCTCAGTGCACAAACTTTGAAATCAGAGTACAGTCTCAGTGTTCATAATGATGACTAACATAACTGCCACATACACTAGTATCCATTTTTAATGTAAAATGCCTATCTAGTAAAATATGACATAACCTCAAAAGGCATATAAGGAATGGAAGTTTATTTTGAATAAATAACAAACACTTTTAAAACATACAATGCATTAAATGATTGATGGAGAGTCTCATTCCACAAGACACTTAAGCAATCAACCCCACTTAATGAAAGGCACAGCTTGACTGAACTGTGTGACCTGCAAAACAGCAACAGTGGGGGGAACCAACTGACTGGAACCAATCACAAAACATCAAAACAATAGCAACAAAAAGGGCGACCACAAGATGTCCAACTACCAAGGATGAGATCCATAAGTTCTCACACTCTGCTGTATACTGCAGTCTCAACATCAGAACTATATAAATGTCATCAGCAGTTAAAGTCTGTTTGTTTCACAACTTCCAGACCTGTTCACAAGCACCACAAATTAAGGTGTCATATCTCAGAAAAGAATGGTTCCTCAGCTACAGCACCACAAAAACTTCAAAACTCACTGAACAATTCAGTTATTTTTACCAAAAACTCTTGCATGCAAGCTTATTCTTGTACCCTTATATTGAGGATGCCTGCACTTCACCTAAGAGATACAGAATGAGGAAAAGGCACTAAAGGAACAATGAATAAGGAAACCTGTGTACTTTGCAAGAATTGAGGTTTGCATTGTGGTACTGCTGAGGACAGAGGTCTCCTGGGATGTGACACTGTGTCACTGGGTGCACAGTGCTTTGTTTCAGAGGATCACAGTGCCTTCATCTACAAGATTAAGCAGTCAAAGAAAAATCATTCTTTGTGGGCTGATAGCCCTTGAAAATGATGGCATTATTATTCAGTCACCCAATCAAACAGTCACCCTCAGAACCATCTTGATACCTGCCACTTCCACCAGGTTGTTGCACTGCTTCAAACTTTTACAAGAACAGTAAATAAGATAACTATTGCTCTCATGCCACCTTACAGGGACAGGACAGAGAAAAACTGAATACCAATTGGCCTGAACTTGTGAACTATAAAATTATAAGTGTTATGCTATATACTGATAGGAAACATGCTAAAAGTCTCAGATAAAACAAAAAGAACACAAAATGGCACATTTCTGTATGATGCTTAACCCAAGGAACCTGAAGTTCATGTAAATGACACAACAAATTCGGTTTCTACCTTACAGTAAGAACACAGCAGCTTCATTACACAGACCAAACAGTTAATGCTGTATAAGGAAATAATTACTGTTTACTGTGACAAGTATATGAAGCACATAAATACACTGTGAATGCAAAATAAAAGGATTTTAAATGTTAAAGCAGATGGTACAGATTGTTACCAATGTGCTGTAACTGGTTAATGATGACGACATTAATAATGTTGAATCACATAACTGAACTGCTGCATACACAACATGCCTGTGTTGGTGCAAGCAGCTGACTGAAGCCTACAAGCAGATACGTAAGTCTGGACAGCAACAGCAAAGGGACAGTCCACCTGGACTGCTGTCTGTAGTACAGGTACAGTCCTCTAATCCAACATCTGATAATCTGGAATTTGTGATAACCCAGCACTTGAGGAAAGTCATCCTTGCTACTTTTTACCAGAAAAAATGTTTGTTAGTGAAACAGGTAGATCTCAGAGACATGTTCAAAAAGGCGTCTGTGAGTGTCCGTACATTTCTGCTGTGGTATCTTCTGACACACTGCCACCTACTACATCAACTTGTTCAGCTAGAAAGACTACAGAAAACACAGAAGAGAACCCTGATGACCCTCAACCAGAAGATGACAGAGGTATCCAAATCAAATATACCTCTGATTAGTTACACAGTTCAAGTACAACATAGGTCAGCAATGGTACCATCTGATAATCTTAAATGTCTGATAATCTGGCACCTGACCGGTCCCAAGTGTGCCAGATTAATGGAATTTTACCGAAATTACGAAAAACAAACAATTTTATCAGCCCGAGAATGTCTCAAAATGGCCCTTGGAGGCAGAGCTGTTGTAATCGAGTTATTTATTCTCTTCTTATACGAGCCTATGGTACCATACACTTTACGATGGCCATTCCCCGAGATGGATAAATTTGGCATAAAGAAAGTGAAGTGACTGATCCTTCTTACCTCAAACATTTCTTCAGGTAACACTGCCTTTGTTGCTCTTTCATAAATAGCCATAGCATGTCGAGCCATCCCATGTTCTTCTTCAAGCTTGGCATACAGCAAATAAAGAGCTGAAGTAAACAAATGAAATGTCAGACAGAAACCATGCAATATAGGTACAAGGAGAAATGAAGGTAAAGCTCTATAATATTATCTAGTCTAGTGACTAATCAGCTTGATCTTATGGCAGCTTGTCCCCTGATATCTACTGACTGAAACCCACAGCTGTTCCAGACACAGCAGTAAAAAAATCAACACTGGTCCTGCTCAGCATCAAACCCCAGTCACCCAGCATAAAGAATGTCCGACTTTGTTGTCCCAATCACACCAGTATGCCTACCCACATTTGTACATTGCTGTATTACAACCAATGTTGGGGCTTCTTCAATATTTATTCTCAAGGCAAAAATAAGACCCCTCTCGAAGTACGTAATGAGAAGGTCACTGATACCAGCCAGTTATTCCCACATTTTGCAAATTGCTAAATGTTTATAAACAACATATAATAAATCCAAACACTGAGTTCATTCAAATATGCAGCATTATGCTGCTGCCACCACCATCTTACTGCTTGTGTTTTTGATTATGTCAACTGGCATGTAACCTGAAACTTTCTTCAACACAGTACAATTCTAGTTAACAGATTAAGTCTGTAGACCGTGTTTAAATCTGGAAACCGACTGCTCTCCACCACGCCTGAAAGCCAAGACACAATGTGTATCTCAAAGACCACAGAACTAGTGTGTGTAAGATGTCTTCCACAGCCAGAGTGAAATTCTGAAATCACCCAAAGATTCTGGGTGGCCCACAAAACAACCAACCCATGACACATTTCTGTGGGAACCAGTCTGTTTGAATTTTGTTTACTCTCAGTGACAAGCAGGACCTCACTTTCTCAACAAATGTTCATCACATGGGTCAGGTTAAGGTTTCAGTCAGCAGGAAAAGTAATCTGTCAATACACACCATATTTACCCAAATGCAAGATGACTCTAATCTAAAATGACCCCTGAAATAAAACATGTCTGCCAAGGGAATATGTATTTAACCAAATCTAAGATGATCCCACAAAAACAAAATGTCTGTTAAGAAAAAAATTATTAATTTCACACACTTAATGAATAAAGCACATCAGATATCTACATTCAATGATCACTGTCACTGTCTCCACCTTCAAAGACAGTGCCTTCATCTCCCTCACACTCACAGCCAGCTCCCAAAATGTCTCACTGGTCAGAACATCCTAAACTTCCTTCACAGATGTTGGTCAGAAGTGATCATTAACTCTTAGAGATTCTTAGATTCTAAATGAGGAATACTTAATAGTGCCTCATCATGCTTCCATCTACATACACTGGATTTATGTCCAAATGCTCCAGTTCACGTTCTTCTATCTTTGGTTGGCTTGCCCAGTAACTGAGCCCAAGAAGTGCCAGTCACATCAGACAACATAAGACAGGAAATTAAAGAAATGGGATATTTCATGTTAAAGCAATCCTATATTGTTGTAACGAAGGCTGAACTGTAACTAAATTACAGTTAAGTTCCATCAGTATGAGGATGGCTTTACAGCAGGAACCATTTAAAATGGACATCAAATTAAAATAATTACTTTATAGAAGAGGTCTGACAAGTAAAGACCATAACAATGCTATAAATGGGGTAGAACTGTTAACATAAACACAATATTGCCAAGCACATATTAACTGTAGTAACACAGATGGTTACTGTGGTAACACAAATTGCATGCCCAGCACATATGTCTGTTGAATGGTTTTAAGTTGTAGAAAGGCTGATAATTCCAATAAGCCTGTATACATACCCACATGGCATGCAAAGAATAAGTGTAAAGATGTGACACCAATCTTAACTGAGAAGCTCTATTAAAATGGCAATGTGTCATGTTGGAATTCTTGCTATTATAAAACTTCAGGAGTAGTTTTCTGTTGTAACTCTGTGTTATGATTTCGTACAGCGATTCACTCACAATTTCACTATTGCACAATGGCTCATAATTCCTTATACAATCCAAGCTTATCATACTAATCATGAGATATTTGTATTAAAAAAAAAGCCCATTTCATTATAATTGCAATATTTGTGTTTCTAAATGCAAATATGGCTTAAAAATAGGTTGTCAAGCCAATATAAACTCTCATTGTGTTTGCCTAAAACAAAGACACTGGCTAACTTAATGGCATTAAGGTTACTCTAATTACATATTTTCAATGAAAATTATGACTGGTGAAATTAAATGAGTGACAAAGTTTCCAGTAACACAATTTTGAGTTACTTCCACACCCATGGCAATACCTGCTGTACAACTTGGCAGATACCTGCATTTCAGCTTACACATTTCTGACACTTACCCTTTGCAAATTTTTGTGGACAATTTTCTAGACACTGTTCAAAGAGATCTCTTGCTCTTTCAAGTTTTGTTCCACCATAGCGTTTCAGGAACTTGGTCAAGTATGTGTTCCATATATTGAACACATTGGGCCACTTAAACAGGGCAATTCCCTTTTCATATGCCTGCAACATAACAAATAATTCACTAAAAGCCTTTTGACCAATGTAACACTACAAAGTTGTGCTGTGAGGTGGCTTTACTCACACCTCCATTTTTACCTGTAAACACAACCTTCTACTTATTTCTACTGCCTGACAATGGCACAGACTGATATGATGACTCTCTGAACACACCACACTAACCACTGCACAACTGACATTATCTGTGGAAGGTAATGAACCCAAGACCCTGCACATGGTCCTAGAATACAGACTCCTAAACCAACAATGTCTGTTATCAACTTACTCTTGTTTCACTGGTTGGAAGGCAATAAGAGATTACAGACTAAACACACAGCTTAGTTAAATTAAAAACTTATCATTTTTTTAACATTTAAATTCATGCAGACAGTTCAGTACAGCTCTGTGATTTTTCAACACAGTACCAGGACTACCACAACCACACACAGCACATGTATCTAACCCATTATGACAGCTTGCTGTACCTACAGCTGCACACACACACTATGTTCTTCAGTTGACTAAATAACTAACTAAAAAAAAGAGAGAGAGAGACAGAGAGAAAAAACTTCTGTATAATGGCAACTAATAACCTCAAGATGAGGGCAGAATCAGTTCTCACACACAGTATCACACAATATCATCATCATGATAGCTACCACAAAACAGAACAAGGACTCTTAACTATATACATTCTTATACACGATTCCGGATTTTCAAATAGTGAGGATGGACAGTAGTATTTTAGGTCATGACACCAAGCAGTCTGGTAGGTGACCACCTGTGTTAAAAGAGAAAAATAATGCTTCCATCTTCAGTGTACAAGTGGGCTTTTACATCTAAAAACATATATCCATGACCACTTACTCTAAAGGCTTCTTCAAAGTATTTATGTTCTTCAAGAAACAGGGCATAGTTGATGATAATCTGTGGTGTAGAAATTTTCAAGTCTATGATACGATCATACACTGCTTTGCAGGACTGCAAAAAAGTAATAAAATGCATTAAATGTGCCTCATGCCTGTTTGCTGCAACACAATACAATAACAATATCTATAAATATTCACAGTCACAACCACATCACTTGTAAATAGTTCTATCCATATGGCAACTAGTTTTGACCCTACACTCAGGTCATGACACAAGAACTTGGAACATGTACAAAAACCAAAAGCACAAGTTGGAGACTTTAGTTTCTGTATATGTTGTAACTGATGATGACCTGACTGTAGGGTTGAAACTGGCTGCCATGTAAATAAAACTATTTACAAGCGAGTTAGTTGTGACTTTACAGATATTGTATTTGCTACACCAATGGGGATGTTTAACATAAACAAATAATAAAATATAAAACAATAAAATAAAGTTCAGGCTGCACAGACATCCACTGGCAGTGAAATAACAGCTCACACATTGCACAGAACTCCTGCAAGACTTTAACTGTCTTTATTTAATATGAAAGGAATTTTAAAGACAAATCAAACAACAGCATGGCAACACAAAATATTTGATAAACTATGGCTGGGATCTGCAGGGTGTCCAAAATGTTTGGAACAGCAGGAAGCTGAGTAAAAACAATTTTTCATTTCCAAGACAGTCTATTGGCAGTGGTGAACCAATACAGAGGGTTCAGTATCACCAGTTTTAGCCCAAATTTACTCTACTTTCCGAGACCAGGTAGAGTGGAACAATTACAGTGTCATAACTCTTACAATAGCTTACCTCCAACAGTGCAATACAGCCTGCCAATACATTACATAAGACATGCTGTGAAAAATTCAAACATGAAGATTCACATGCCAATCTGTCTTAAGGAAGGGGGTGAACATAGTGACAAATTTTGAACATATTTTTGTAAATAAAGTGCTTCCTCTATGGTTCCATACTTTTAAGACAGACGGTTGCTATTTTTGTACCACCATACACACATAACAAAAATTCCATTACCTTGAAAGTGCCAAAGCTTTCCTCCAAATCTGCATACATTGACCACAATTTGAGAGATTTGTACAATCTCATCTGTACCGTTTCAGTCTCATCATGATACGCCACCTTCCGTGGGGGCATTACAGTTGCCTTCTGCATTAACTTCACTGCTTCCTCATAATTCCTTAAAATAAATAATCTATACTGAAAACATACAGTTCTTATTATACATAAGAAAAATAATCAGCTGTGAGCATTCATTCTAATAATCCATTCAACGGTGCATCTCAGTAGACAACACAGTTTTATACACCACTGAATATAAACATACATGAAGATTTACATAAATGCTGTTCTAAATAAAGGCATCCTCTTCTTGACCACATTTCAAGGCACAGGTGTGAAACAGTTTCCAAAGAAATGGCATCAAGATACACATTAAATGACTGACCCTATATTCCCACAGCTAACCCACATGACAAAATTTCAATAACCCAAATTTCTACACATTCTGATGTGAGTGTTGTTTGTATGCAGGCCCAGATATGATATAACTCTGAGGTTCATAAAGGGTTGTAACACAATAAACTAATACAAAGTAAGGTGCCTTCTATGCAAAGCCCTGCTATGGGAGCAGAGATGTTATTGATCACATGCTGTTACAGCATTCCACACAAAAACACAACATACAGTTGCTTAATCTGCTGCAGATTCATATCCTCTAGGATGTGATGTTGTGTCATTGGGCAATTAATTTCCAAAGTTTTGAAACGTTAAGAACTACTTGCCCAATGATACAGCATCACACCAGAGAAGATGTACAACTTGCACTATCATTTATTTCCCTATTGGTACAATGAGTGTGATATAAATACATTGTACCTACTTGAAGAAGTCTCAGTAACAAAGCAAGTCTAACTGCTGTTCATTGGTGTAAAACATCAGGCCAGGCTACTATGAACTGTGAACTTACTCATGCCGGATCTCCATCTCAGACCATTCACACCAAACAGATGCCAAGTCATCAACCTTGCTATACGGGACATGAGTAGCTTTTTCAAAAACCACACGTGCATCATCAATTTGCCTGTTGTCTTCATAAAATTTGGCAAATGCTACCCAGAGGGTATGGAGTTTACCAACTGCAAGCTTTGGGTCCACCGTCTGCACAGCTTCTGTGTACGTGTTGATGATCTGAAACAAGCAGTGAATGGTTTCATGGTAATGCTCTACAGTAGCATTTCGGAGGTGCCAAGTTTAAATGTCAGTAAATAAACCACCTAACCTCCCTGACAATTTTCATGATTTTTCTCGATCTCTACAGACAGATGCTGGGATAGCAATGAGATTAGGGCATAGCAACTTCTTTTGAATTTCTTTCCATTTTATCATTTGCCAGTCCCTTCACCATTGCCAGTACAGGCTGGAATACAGCATCAAAATATACAAACAGTTAATGTGTCTTCATCATAAACACAAGATTCAATCCAGTCAGTGGACTCTTACCACTACAGTTTGTTTCTCATATTCTCTTATGGCTCACCATTACAAGGTTGTTTTCATGTCAATCATTTCTGGTGCACAGTATCAGTGACAGACAAGTGATGAGTATGGAGCACTGGTCAAGAGTTACTCACAGGGGAAAACAGAGTGCTCAGAGAAAAACCTGTCCCAGTCACAATTTTTCCACCACAAATCCCACAAGAACTGACCTGGGACTGAAACCCATTCACAGCAGAGAAAGGGATATGACTAATCAGTTGTAGAGAGCACATTACGTCACAGAAACCTAGTGGGAAGGAAGTTAACTAACACCAGAGATGAGAGGCCACAGAACAATATTAATGCACCTGATAGTACAAATACCTCATATTACCTCATGAGGTTTCCCTTCATACAATAAGACTCTCTTGTGCCACTCGTGTACATTGTGTGGGTTCTGTCGCAATAACACAGAATTCAAAAGCAAGAGCCTTCGTTCCATGAGATGCTCAAATCGAGCCAGTCGCAGCTCCAAGTCTATGTCATCTGCAAACAAAATGTGCAGTCAATGGATAGATGATACAACTAGCACATTGATGACACATCTAGCACATGACGTCCCAATCTTTCAAGTCTCTGAAACTACAAATTTATTAAACATTCACAATACATTTATACACAGTGTTTCTTTTACTGTTTCCCTACATATGGCGGCTGTCTTGGGATGTGTGAGCAGATGCACACGTTACATGTAATAAAGCTGCCATGCTTGAAAACATGACTAAACAAATGCCCTGAAGTTTTCATGACATTAGATAAATATTGTTGTCCTCCAATGTATGACACCGTGTGAGTAGCAAAGTTCTGAAACACACTGCCTGCCTCCACCTTCAGGGCAGAACAGTTCTGTGCCATAAAACTAAAGGCATATATGTACCTCCATAACGTTGGCATTTATAAACCAGACTGCACTGTGTCATACATCAAAATACAACCACCAGTCAGTTCTACTATTATGCATGTTTCATTATTGCAGACTTGCAATACAAAGATTGATGAACAGGTGAACGTTGTTTGCATAACGCAAAATTCACATCCACATGTTGGTTATTACACACCTTCGGAAAAGTTGGATGACAGGCCAAATTTGTTCTGATATGACCATACTTTTATCATGCAATTATCCAAAATGCAAGGTCTCACAAGAACACAGATATTAAATTATAGCAGAAGTGACTATATAGACTATACAAGGGCAGTCCATAAAGAAACCGAATTTTTTTTTAGTTTATTGCTTTACTTACAACTTAATCAAACCTGTCTCCTTCAAAGTACACCCCTCCACTCTCGATACACCACCCCCCAACGTTTTTTCCAGTTCTGGAACGTGTTTTGCGGGATGGCACGAAGGTCCCATATCGAATTTTCTATCTCCTCTACCATCTGAAATCGGCTATCTTTTAGTGAGGATTTAAACTTCGGGAACAAGAAAAAGTCCACAGGGGCCAAATCTGGAGAGTACGGTGGCTGGGGGACAACAGTTGTCTCATGCTTTGTCGAAAATTCATGGATAAGGAGTGACACGTGACCAGGTGCATTGTCATGGTGCAGCATCCAGGTGTTGTTTGTCCAGGCTTCAGGCCTCTTCCTTTGCACTGCCTCCCTCAAATGCTTCAGGACGTTTAGGAAGAACTCTATTGACTGTCTCACTACATGGAACAAACTCATAATGAACGATACCCTTCCAATAAAAAAACTATCAACATCATTTGAGCGACTCTAACGTGCTTTTTTTCGTTGTGGTGACAATTTTCCCATCCACTGCAATGACTGCACTTTTATTTCAACATTGCAGCCGTACACCCAAGTTTCATCACCTGTTATGACATTTTTCAGGAAGTTTTTATCAGCATTCAAATGATCAAACAGCTACTGACTGACTGTGACACGGTTCTCTTTTTGTGCATTTGTCAGCAGACGCGGCATGAATTTGCAGCAACGCAATGCATCTTTAGTTTGTTGGCACGAAATTTTACAGATTCCTACTTCTTTGACAACTTCATGGACAGTTAGGTGACGATTCTGACGACTCACAGCAGGCACTTTCTCAACATGATCGTCGTCCATTGACGTGGAAGGCCGTCCAGATTTAGGGTCGTCTTCGATGGACGTTCTGCCCTATTTGAAAAGCTGGAACCATTCGTGACATTGCGTACAGCTCAAACAATCCTCTCCATAAGCCTGTTGCAACATCTGAAAAGTCTCTGTAAAAGTTCTTCTCAGTTTGAAACAGAATTTGATGAAAACGTGTTGCTCCTCAAGATCCTTCATTTTTCAACTTGCAAAAAATCGCTTAGGGCACTAAACCCACACTCATTCAAGCACATGTAACTCAATGATTAAGTGATGTAGCATGATGCTGCTACAGTCAGAATAAAGCTTATAGTCCCCACTACACAACGCCACCATCGCGAATGTGCCATGCACGCTCGCTAGCTAGCTATTTCACAAGTTTGGTTTCTTTATGGACTGCCTACGTATATGATGACCAAATGTACAGTTTGGGCAGTAAGTTGGAAGGTTCCCATTGCAAGTCCAAAAGTTTCAGAACTAAACAGATCACTTTAGTCATCATTACCTTCTTCTGTTGGATTGGGATTTCCTGCTGCTTCCTCCATTCTTTTACTCAAACTCAGTTCTTCAAATTGTGCATAGGCATCAAACACTTGAGTGAAGTCTCTCACTGTGGTCACTGTTTGAATAGCTTCTTCATAAATGTCTCGGGCCTATGACCAGCAATCAAATACCAGACAGATGACACTGGTTACTAGTACAGTGCAATGTTTCGGGTTTCAGATAGGGTATTTCAGACAGGGTACAGTTTTGAAACAAAACCAGCAAATCTGAACTACTTAAGAATAAAAATGAATGCATTATGATCCTCTGAAATATCGGTAACTACCCATCCAATGACACTGTGTAACATCTCACAGGACTTGGATCTTCAGACCTGTTATCACAAAACCTCAATACAGCTTTCTATAAAACTTCACTACTTATGAATTTCTGTATTCATTTTTTATCTTAATAGATTTCTTAACTCTTTCACCTGTAACTAGACACTTACCCGCTCAAAGAGACCGCTGCGAACATAATAATCTGCCAACGAGTTCCACAGATGACCTAGCTGATCTGTGTATCTTCTCAGGCCACCCCGAATAATAGCATCAACATTCAGAGATCTAAAAACACATCACATTACAATGAAGTATTGCAGACATTAGCAATACCGCTTGATACTGACATAAGTGATATTTGATATCACAGACATTGCTTGATTTACACATGATATTCTTCGTCAGATTCTTCCAAAATATCAGTAAATTTCTATCAGATGGAATGCATCATATCCCAATAGACATTACCCTACTAAAATGAAACAGGTATTACACAATGCAAAAAATAAGGCTGATTTGCAGAACTCATGACATTCCTTTATCACTATCAGAATTGGTAATTTAGAGCATGCCCTATTTTGCTTCAAACTGTCACATGCTGTACTTTTGGTTAAACATGTTAGAATCAAGCATTGGAAGAGACGATCAATAAATTTTAACCGCAAGACTTTAAAATAATAAAGTACCAAAGCAACAACTGCCTTACCTTACTTTATCAGGATTCCTTGAAATCAATTCACAAAGTTCATTCCACAACTGATGATTTGACTTGCCATGCTTTGACACAAAATCCTCTTTGTTTACCACATGTGCTAACTTCACGGCTGCTTCATCCAATCGTCCTATTGATACCAAATATTCAATATAGTCTTCTGCATCTTCTGGGTATAACTACGAAACAGAAAAAGTATATTTGAAAGAATACCTCTCCTCCTAATTTGTATAAATCTGCTTAATTTTACAGCACGTGCAAAGACACTGCATGTGCTCAAAGAATGTGAGCAGCATGGTGATAAGACACAAGATATCAATGTTAGCCACACTAAGCACACTGCACATTACAAGTCCATTTAACAACATCTGATGATCTTACAGCAGTGACTACGAAGACTGCTGTCTCCTGCAATGTGACACCATGAAGTATGGTAAAAGTTTACCAATGTTTTGGAGAAACCCACTGCCTCCACAGAAGATTCCGCCAAAAGTCTGAAAATTTCTACCAGAGTACAGTGTCACAAACCAGATGACAGTTTTCTTCACAATTTTAAACTTGACAACGAAAATGCTCTACTTACCTTAAGATACCGTCTGAAAACTCTAACAGCTGTTTCAGGAATGTCATGCATTTTCAGAAATTTCAGATAGAGAGGCCAGACACGATGATGCTGTGTAATAGGAAGCGCACGAAGGGCACGGTCAAACACATGTCGCGTTCTGGTTATACGACACTGGTCCATCAAGAACTGGCAGTAGTCAAGCCAAATACGCGGCATCTGGAGTATAAAGAGACAATGTAGCAGACATGCAACTTGCTGTTACCACAACCTCAACCTTACAGAGATAACAAACAAAATGTACTTGTGTTTACACTGCCTGCAAGTTTTTACATTGTTTGGTAAAGAATTACGTTCTGAAAACCAATAAAAACATGGTGAAATTTCAACTATTTTAGAATGTGTGAGCCACATTTTCTGACATGATTACATGGTGCCCTGACAGGATATAGCTACCACTGAGCTGATTAATTGTGTATTAGTGTGACTGTAACAAAACAGTGCATTTCTGCATGATTGACTAAAGCCTTTCATGATGCCAAGAGTACAACATGAAACTCTGAACGGTATTCATGTTTCAAAAGTGGCCAAACTCTGTTCAGGACTACAGAAGTTCAGGTCACCCACAGTCAAGTATGACTGACAAAAATGTAGAAAAAGCCTATCAAGTCACAAATGTGGTCAGATGGCATATGATCAGTAATGTTTGTAACATGAGGCCTATCATGGGGCACACGTCAATGTCCTTTAACTAAAGATTTAAACACAGCCAGACGGCTGCAAAATTAGACCTCCACCTGCTGAATGATAACCACAAACAAAACCAGCTGTGTGCAAGGACCTGGAAGATGAAGCCAAAAAGAACAGAAACTTGCTTTCCAATGTCAAACGGGTCAGAAGATGATAATCCAGTAAATGGAATTAAGGTTTGAGGATGCTTCAAACTTTCATCTGAATTAAAAGCAATGCTGGGTAGCATCATGAAACAGGCATAGCAGAGATGTATCCAACAGTGGGAGAGACACTGGGTACTCCAAAGAGGCCTACTGTGAAGGGCCAATACTGATCTGCTACTAAGGTGATCCATATATTGCAATACTCCTGCAGTCCAGAAAGTCTTGGCTCACACCTTGTATAATGCTATTTTCCTACAATGCTGGATTTATAAGGGGGTCCAACATAGCACAGAAGTGAAAACGGCTGTATGAACTGTGATGCAATCAAAATTCAATGAGATAATTTTAAAACCAATTCTAACACTGGGTGAATAATACAGTCTGAAAGTAAAGCATCATTATTCACCTGACAATTATGTTTGTCAGTTCTTGCTCTTACTTCACCATGTGTGTGGGTGGTTAGCTGAGTGAGCCACATTAATACAATGAACATGTCAACAGAAAGTGACAACCAACAGCTGTCAGATAAAATAAAAACTGTCTTTCATCAACAGAGTTCAGCATTCCTAACAGCAAACAATGCATGTAGTTGCTTCCACACAACAGACATTTTCATGTCTACAGCCAATAACTTGTAGTTATATGGAATACAAACTTTCTCAATAATTGCACTTTACACATTTCTAGTACTCATAACAGTATATAAAACTCACCTTATGCATGAAGACCAAAGATCTTTCAAATGCATTATTTACATCTTCATATGAGGGATCCGATATGCAGCGTCCCTTGACTTTCCTCCTCCGGAGTTTCAGGTAACTGTACCATAGTTTGTAGCTGGGAAGAAAAATATCATGGAAGCATGATTTACTATTTACTAGCCACATGGCCATCATATGACAAGATCCTATAACATGCACATGCTAGTCCACAGCTTCACTTTGCTGCTTCGTTAACGTGTACCATTGTGTGAGATGATATGATGGTCTCTAATATGTACTGGCAAATGGCATAGCATCCCATATGCTGGTCTCTGTGTGCTTGCTTTGTAATAATTTTAATATCCACACTAAGATAGAGAAAACTCAAGGGTATCAAGAGGTAAAATTAGCATTTAAGTGAGGTGAGTCTCCTACAATTCAGAAATCACTCACACGTGGTATCATACATACAAAGATAATGTAACATAACCTTGTACAATACAACAAACACCTTCACACAAAGAGCAAAAGCAAAAGACAGAGAGAGGAAATGTCCATCTGGTATTACACTCTGTCTACTTATTACAAATGTACATGTTTTATCAAACTTTTCAGTGCCGAGTTTCATACAGAACTAAAACCAAACCAAAAGAACTCATTACCAAAGAAATGTTCCTCCTTTCAGTTTTATTGCCACAGCCTTTAAACTCTACTTCAGTATCTGCCATCAGCAAGGTCCAATTGACAATGAAAGGGACACACCAGCTTCTAGGCTATACTGAATATGTTAATTTAATGGACAAAAACATAAACAACAGTATGGTGGCTGCTCTGAAAACAAATGCTCAGAAAACTTAGTATAAATTAATATCTTGCACACAGAATGCAGGACAAAATCACTATGTAAAGACAACCAAGAATGCCAATGAAAATGTGGCAATGTTCAAAGATTTAGGAATGAAACTACAGAAGTCAAAACTGCATGACTGAAGAAATAAATCCCTTGTTGCACTACCTTGGTGAGACTCCCCAAATGGTTAGAAATGTGGTTCTCCCCTGTACAATCAGGATCTCACCTCTCACACCTTCCCCACTGCCAACTATTATACTGCAGTACCCAGATACCACCAGATTAAGTCACCATGAAGATGACAACTGCAGATCATTGGGGTCTGCCATAACACTGGGCCATGCGCTTTTCACTACATGGCCTAATCCCAAAAGGTGATTTAATGCAATTATTGATTTAATATTTACTTGTGTATTTCATTAGGGTAAGTTCTTGACTTACATTAAGTTGCATACCTTCCTGGCAGTTCTTTCAGGGCCCTTTCAAAGATAACATTAACAGTGTGTCTGGGACTCCCCTTCTTGTGTTCAATGTACCGCAGCCAATGCTTAACAGAAAAAGGATTCCGTAGTATTTCCTCTTCATATGGCAAATCATCTTCATTCTAGTGGAAATCACATGGATTAAATTTACATGCACATGGATGTTGCAAAAAATAAGGTAGCTCAGTCACAAAATTCTGAACATGGTCAATTTTGGGATGTGAAGTAAGTCCCCTGTTCATCACTAACTGGAACCAGCAAACTATCATGAACATCATAAGCCAGTTTGAATGTAAAATGCCCATCTGGTTCCACAAACTTACGAAATACCAGTAACAGTAATATAAAATGGCTTCAAATAACACAAAGAGTGTGAATACTTTTAATAACACACAAACACTTTTCAGAAGCATAAAAATACATTAAATGATTGAAAGTCAGCCTCATTCACTACAGCATGAAAGTAACCAACCGCACTTAACAAAGACAGGTTGACTGATTCAACAGTGATCTGTGCAACAGCAGAAGAGAGGGGAAAGCCAACTTGCCAGTCATGTGACATCATCCCAATTTGTTGAAACCAGTCACAAAAGGCTGAAACAACGGTACTAAAATGGATGATCACAAAAGCTAAAAATCCTGAATGCAAAGCTTGACAAACTTTGAGACTCTACTGTATCATCCACAATCAGTAAAGGTTTGGACTGGGTCTTGATAGCTGGTGACTAATCAATGATATATGAGAAACAGTAAACAGCCAAGTATTGAACCTTGATGGACTCTTTGCTTTATAATGTCCCAGTCAGAGTACAAACTATACTTGAAATCTAATGATTTTATTTCTATGTAACTTTGTTTCATGCAGGTACAATTGGAACCACTGTCCAGCTATACCTCCAATTACATAAAGTTTACTTTTAAATGCAATAATTCAGTATTTACGCAATAAAATGCCTTACGATCAAAATGTAATGCACCAGCTTGCATTTTATCATCAACAGTGTGTAAGATTTCGTCTGTACAACTGAACAGGTCTTATTCTTTTGAGATTTTTTATAAGTCTGTACCGCTCATGGTTATGCCTTGGTTCGGGCAGTTTGTTAACAGGGAGGCCCACATTTGATCTCAGGCCAGTCCACGTGGAATTTTCAGTTGATGAAATGGCACTATTCCCGTGTCAGTATCATTCTACAGTGCTCCAAACTCATAATTTATCTACTCACTGTTGACACTACATAAACTTACCAACTTGAAGTGTCATTAAATAAGAAACTTCTTACTTCTTTCAAACCATTTATCTACAAGAATACTGAAGGTTCACACCATCTGAGATGTTATTCTTTGTTGATTAGTAAACACTCTTTACCTAGACTGTACTTACTTACCTGTCGACTTGGCATTTGCTAATTTGTACCTATTTACCTGTCGACACTGCGTAACACCTCACAAGAATCTTCAGAAACATGGCTGTGAAAACCTCAGATATTACAATAACACTGTTTTGAGTTCAAGCAATTGCTTACCCTTTTTTATCAACGACATCCCATTGTGTTTAATAATTTACAAGGCAAAGAAATTTTTTATAGTTACCGGCAAACACAACAATAGTATATTTAGTTATTAGCTTCCTTTATTTTAATGGCTACATGTTTCAGTCTTTTTTTACCATCATCAGGCCATTTTACAGAAACTGCATGTACCTTCAGTTTCCGTAAGATGGCCTGATGATGGTAAAAAAAAATACCGAAACATATAGTCATTAAAATAAAGAAAGCTAATAACTAAATATACTATTGTTGTTTTAAGACAATAATAAAATTATTAGTTTGTCAAACACAACAAATTTTTATGATTTATTTTAACTCTTATTGGCGAAAAGTTTCGGTCGTTTGACCATCATCAGGCCATCCTTACAAGAAATTTTAAAACTCGGTTACATGTAGTGCATGTAAAATTCAATGTTGTGTCTGACGGCATCTACAAACAATTTGTTTACCTTGTAAATTGCTTACTCCCTTACACATTAATTCGCCGAATTTCTAAAAGCGATGTTAGTAACAAAAATGGTAAACTGGCATGCACAATTTCCAAACTTTTATACAGAGCTTTCACTTGTGAACACATGCATCTCTCTGGGCAAGCTCCAATTGTTATTAACGGCATGCATAACGATGGGTCAATAATGTACTCTGTGCAGATGTTCAGTAATTTTGTTGATATTTCATGATCCACATGAATATTTTAATTTGAAGCTTGGTATATTTTAATTTCATCGACAGTCGTCAACACACGATTTACATTTGGGAAGCTTATTATACTATATTATCAGACTGGGGTATACACAACACTTACGAAAACAAGCTCGATGTCCCCTTGCTCTTCAAGTGACGCCATACTAGTCACGGATTCGTGTACAATCACAGACCACAACGACAAGCTGAGAAACTCGATTATATACAGCGTGTCCCAGGAGGAATTGACCTAACTTCGGGAGAGTGTTCCTTAGGTCAAACTATAACGATATAACCCAAAACACCTATATCCAAAGTTCAATGGTTACGGAGATATTGGCCAGAGAAGTTTGAAACTTTGACAGCTATT
>Ga0123354_10000615_pt1 | contig 37266 bp, 32 predicted proteins | sample TergutLab28metaG_2_FD_97872 | JGI IMG/M metagenome (GOLD analysis project Ga0123354, IMG submission 97872) | Labiotermes labralis P4 segment gut microbial communities from Petit-Saut dam, French Guiana - Lab288 P4 | ecosystem: Host-associated > Arthropoda: Insects > Digestive system > Gut ... | reverse complement strand
CTCACCCAAGAGGTTTCCCATACCCAACCTCGCCCCGTGGAAGCCGCCGGAGAAGTTGGGCATGGCAAACCTACCAAAACGGGCCCCAAAACGGTAGGTTTCCCATACCCAACCTCGATTTGATCCCTCAAAAGGCGAGGTTGGGCATGGGAAACCTCCAAGGCAAGGCCGCTCGCCGTGACGGCCGGGTGACAAAAGCTGACTGCCAAACGGTCCGTCTCGTAGACTTAACCTATGGCCCGTCTCTCTTGGTTTGATTTGTTGGCGAGAAATGCAACGCCCCGTGCTGATGTGGCACCTGAGGTTACGGGGTTGATCCTTTCTGGGGGCGGGGCGCGAGCCAGCTTCCATATTGGGGCAGCCCGGTATTTGTATGACGTGGTGGGCATAGCGCCCACCAAGATTTTGGGCACGTCGGCGGGCAGTATCGTCGCCGCCATGTTGGCGCAGTCGCTTGACCCGGCCGTCCAGTCGGGCGAACTGCACGAGTTGGAGCGTCTTTGGCTGGGCATGACCGCCACGTCCGACATGTTTGCCGAACAGGCCTGGTTCACCAACCTGCGGGGGCAGTTGGAAGGCCTGGGCGGCTTGCTGGGAGCCCCCCCGGACGACACCGAGCCGGTCGTGGCCGGCGATGCCGACGACCCGAGGGAGGTCGTCAAGCGGGTTTTGGACACAGACCCGTCGCGCGACATGGCACTGTCGCCGACCGACATGTGGCAACTGGCCGGCTCGCTGTTGCGGGTGGGCAGGGTTGGCGCCGGCCTGGCCACATCAGTGCGGGGGGCTGAGCGGGCGGCGTCCGCCTACCGGCCGGGCCCCATCGTCCACCGCTTGCTTTTCGAGTCGACTTTCCGGTCAAGCCGGGTCAACAACTCTGGCGTCGAATTGCGACTGGCCACGGTTGATCTCGATTCCGGCGAGTTGCGGTTCATGCGCCAGGACGGCGTCATGGTCGACCGCGACGACCATCCGATCGATGACATGCCCTATGACATCGCGCTGGGGGTTTGGGCGTCGTGCTCGATACCGGGCGTCTTCCGTCCCGTCAAGCTGGGCAGTGGGGTCTACGTGGACGGCGGGGTGCGCGAGAATCTGCCAATCGAGATGGCAGTCAAGCACCTGGGGGTCACGAAACCGTACGTGGTGGTCGCCCAGCCGCCGGGGCTGGCGCCCGATGATTTCGCGGCCAAGGACATGGTCTCGGTGCTGCTGCGGGTGGCCTCGATCACATTGGACGAGACGTTCCAAGACGAGGTTGAGTGGGCCCGCGCGGCGGGCGCTTGCGTCATCGAGCCGCACATCGACGTCCATGACGCCGGAACGGTGGAGCCCGCATTGTTGCGGATCAACCGCGATTACGGCTGGACGCGGGCGGCCGAAGAGGTCACTGGGGCTCCGTCGTCGCTGCGTGACGTGAACGAAGCGATCTGCCAGACCCGTTGCGATTGGGCAGAACTGATACACCCCAAGGTGCCGCTCGGCGGGGTCAGCAAGCCCGAGGCCGTCAAGCCCAAGCCGAAGCAAGTCTCAGCCCTCAAGGCGCAGTTGCGCGCCCTTTTGGCCCAAGCTGACGACACGCTGCTGCCGCCAGGCCACGAAACCTGGGCCGACGAGTTGGTGTAACGCCCAGGCCTGACACAATAGAGGTCATGAGCCAGTATGAGCTGCGAAACGACCATCTTTGGGCCACCATCGACACGTTGGGAGCCGCACTTTCGCGGCTGAGGGTTCGCCGCGGTGACGGGTGGCGGGATCTTGCCCTGAGCAGCGCCGAGGACGCCTACATGGGGCGCACGGTCGGGCGGTTTGCCAACCGTTTGGCGGGCGGCCGGTTCAGCATCGACGGGGTGGGCTACCAGGTTTCCGTCAACGAGCCGCCCAACACCCTGCATGGCGGGGCGGACGGGTTTTCCGACCGCCAGTGGGAGGTCGTCGCCGCCGACGACCACAGCCTGGCGTTGCGACTGGTCTCGCCCGACGGGGACCAAGGGTTCCCGGGCGCCCTTGAGGCGGCCGCGGCCTTCGATCTGGGCGAGCACGCGTTGACGCTGACCTACGCCGCCACCTGCGACGCGCCAACCATCGTCAACCTGACGTTGCACCCCTACTTCGATCTGGGTGCCGGCGGCATCGACGAACTGCAGCTCTGGGTCAACGCGCCCCAGTACACGCCCACCAGGGCTGACGGCATACCGACGGGGGAGGTGCTGCCGGTATCGGGCGGCCTGGACTTTTTGGCACCGCGCCAGGTCGGTACCGCCCGAGCCGCCATGTTGGCGGCTGGCCAGGACCGCGGCGGCGCGATGGATCACAACTTCATGGTGCCAGGGGCGGGCCTGCGGGAAATGGTGCGATTGAGCGGCGACGGTTTGACGCTGACGGTGCTGAGCGACGCTCCGGCCGTGCAGGTCTACGACGCCGCCGGTTTCGCGGGCCTGGCGCATGGGCCGGACGGTCAGCCCTACGAGCAGCACGCCGGTTTGGCGATTGAGCCCCAAAGCCCGCCCGACGCCCCCAACCAGCCCGGCTTTTCCAACACGGTGTTGCGCCCGGGTGAAACCTGGAGCCGGGTGATCACCTTCCTGGTGAGCTGAACGCCTTATCCGTTCAGCGCTTGGACGACCTGCCTGAAGATGGGCGCCGCGGTGGCGCCGCCGGTTTGGTCCTCGTTGGTGCCGGCGTTGGCCACGAAGACGCACACTGCCACGTGCGGTTCGGCGGCATAGCCCGCGAACCACGCATAGGGGGCGCGAACGTTGTCGGACTGGGCGGTGCCCGTCTTGCCGCCGATGGTGAGCCCCGGCACTTGGGCTCTCTTGCCGGTGCCATTGGCGACGACGCTTTGCATCATCTGCTGCAGTTCGGCGGCGGTGGTGGCGCTGACGGCCCGGCCGCTGGAGGATGGGCTGTGTGTCGAGATGACGTTGAGGTCGGCCCCGACCACCTGCGAAACGAGATATGGCTGCATGACAATGCCGTTGTTGGCGATGGCCGCCGCCACCACCGCCATTTGCAGGGGGCTGGCCGTGACGTTGTACTGCCCGATGGCGCTGAGTGCCGTCTGGGACGGGTCGAGGCCGGTGGGGAAGGCCGACACCGCCGAGTTGACGTCGCCGCCGAAGGCCTTGCCGAAGCCAAACCTGGCCGCCTGGGCGGCGATGGCGTCCTGCCCAATGGTCAATCCGACGTTGGCGAAGGCCGTGTTGCAACTGACCTGAAGCGCCTGCTGCAGCGAGATCTGGTCGCCGCCGCAGTTGCTGTCGTTGGTCAACTGGGTGTTGGTGCCGGGCAGCGTCAACCGGGCGGGGGAGTCGACCATGGTGTCGGGCGTCCAGCCGGCCTCAAGGGCGGCCGCCGCGGTCACCAGCTTGAAGGTCGACCCGGGTGGGTAGATCTCCCGTCCCGCCCTATCCGCCATGGGCGCCGCCGGGTCGGCGTTCAAAGCCTTCCAGGCGGCTTGGGTGGCGTCCAGGTCGGGCGACGACAACTGGGCCGGATCATAGCTGGGGGTCGACACATACGCCAGAATCGCGCCGGTCGTGTAGTCGATCGCCACCACCGCCCCCTGCTTGCCCTGCAGCGCGTTCCAGGCCGCCTGCTGCGCCGCCGGGTTGATGGTGGTTTGCAACGAAGCAACCGCGCCCGGCTGGCCCGTCAGCGAGTTGATCAGTTGCTGGATCACTCGCGGGTCGGACGAGCCCGTCAGGGCCGAGTTGTAGGCCTGCTCCAGCTTGTTGCGCCCGTACATGTACGAATAGAAACCCGTCACCGGGGCATACATCGGGCCGTTCGCGTAGGTGCGCAGGTAGGGGAAGTCACCGCTGCCCGGCACCGACTGGGCGATCGGGGTGTTGCCGGCCAGTATCGCGCCGCGCGGCTGCGCGAACTGGGCCTGCAGGACTCGCTGGTTCGCCGGGTTGTTGTCCAGCGAATTGTTGCGCAGCAGATACGACAGCGTGACGTTCACCAGCAGTGCGAACACCAGGATTCCGGCGACGACGCCAACGTGGCGGATGGTGCGGTTCATTGTTCCCTCACCAACGCCCGCTGTTGGGTCGTGTCGTCGGCCGACACCCGTGGCCCGACGGCGCCGTCCTCAAGGCTGCTCAGGTCGATGACGGTGGTCTGTTCGACGTCCAGATCGACGAAGGGCTCGAAGTCGACGACCGGACGGCGGGCCTGGTGGCTGACCACGATCAATATCGCCGCGATCGCCCAGTTGGCCACCAGCGACGAGCCGCCGCGCGACAGGAAAGGTGTCGTCAGGCCGGTCAGGGGTAAGAGCCTGGTGACGCCGCCGATGATGGCCGTCACCTGAAGGACGAAGACGAAACTGAAGCCGGCCGTCAGCAGCTTGCCGAAAGAGTCACGCGCCAACAGGGCGGTCTTCAGGCCGCGGGCCACTATCAGGGCGTACAAGACGATGATGCCCGTCAGGCCGACCAGGCCGATTTCCTCGCCCATCGCCGCCGAAATGAAGTCGGTGCCCGCCAGCGGTATGCGGGACGGCGACCCGAGGCCCCAGCCGCGCCCGAACAACCCGCCCCAGGCCATGCCGAATTGGCCTTCGATTATCTGGTAGTTCTGGTTCAGGTCCGTGAAAGGATGCAGCCACGAGTCGACGCGCACCTGCACATGACCGGCGAAGCGGTAGATGACGGCGGCCGCCCCGGCGAACGCCAAACCGCCGACGACGACCCAGCTGATCCGGTCGGTCGCCACATACATCATGACGATGAACAGGCCGAAAAACAGCAGCGCCGTGCCAAGGTCGTTCTGGAACACCAGGACAACCACGCCCGCCGCCCACATGATGAAAACCGGCACGACGTCACGCAACCGGGGCAGCGTCAGCGCGCCGATTTTCTTGCCGGCGGACGCCAGGACATCGCTGCGGTCGGCCAGGTAACTGGCGAAAGCCAGGGTCAGGACGATCTTGGCGACCTCGGCCGGCTGGAAAGAATAGCCGGCGATGCGGATCCAGATGCGCGATCCGTTGATGTTCGTCCCGATGATCGGCATCAGCGGCATGAGCAGCAACACCATGCCGGCGATGAACAGAATGTAGGGGTAGCGCTGCAGCACCCGGTAGTCGCGCAACCAGATGATGACGGCGGCGAAGACCGCCACCCCGACGACCATCCAGATGAGCTGCGTCCGGGCCACGTCGGTGCCGCCGATCGCCATGTCCAGGCGGTTCAACATGGCCAGCCCCAGCCCGCACAGGGCGACGACGACGGGCAGGATCACCGGGTCGGCGTAGCGGGCCCGCACCCGCACCACCAGATGGGCCGCCAAAGCCAGCAGGGTGCCCAGCGCCGGAACCAGCCACCACCGGGGCGGCAAGGTGCCGGTGCGGTTCAGGTTGGTCAGCACGAAGCCGCCGATCCCGACGGCCAGAGCTGGCACCAGCAAACCCAGTTCGGCCCACCGCCCGCTGGGGGGTGTGTCCCGCCTCGGCGTCCTGGGGGCTGTGCCAGCGACGGCCGTCACGGGCAGCCTTCGACGGTCGGTGTCAGGCCTTCCCGCGCGGCTATGCAGGCGTCGGCTTGTTGTTTGAGCGTCTGCAACGATTCCTGGGCTGCCAGCATGGTTGACGGCCTGATGTTCCAGGCTTGCACCTGGGTGGCGTAATAGTCGGGCAGGTCCGATACGGCGACGGAGCTGATCTGCTCGATGCTGCTGAGATACCAGGGGCCGATCTTGTAGGGGACGCCCTGGAAGATGGCGGCGTTTCCGTCAGCGACGCCGATGAAGTATTGCGTGCGGGTCCAGGCGAGGCCACCGATGGCCGCGCCGATCAGGACCACCAGCGCAACCAGGCCCCCGATCAGGGCCCGCCACCGGTGATGCGCCGGCGGGGGCGCAACCCGTCGGGCGCCCGGTGTGCGAGGCGCGACCTCCGTCGGGATCTTCGCGCCCCACCGTTCAAGATCGGCAACTATGTCGGCGGTCTCGTCCGCGTCATCGGGGGGCGTCAGGCTTGACGCAGCCCCCCAAAGCTTGGCCGGGGCGGCATCAAGGTCGTCGTCCTGGGCGACGATCTCGGTGCAGACCACGCTCACATTGTCGGGCGCGCCGGTGGCCGAAACATCGGCCAGCATGGCGTCGACGGCCTCGTCCAGGGTGGGCTTGGCGATGGCTTGTCTGATCGCGGCGGAGTCCACATAGCCGCTCAGCCCGTCACTGCAAAACAGGTAGCGGTCACCCAGCTGGGGAGATTCGGTGAAGTGGTCAGGTGACCCGATCGGGGTGCCGTTGACGACCCGCAGGACCAGCGAGCGGCGCGGGTGCACGCGGGCCTGCTCTTCCGTCAGGCTGCCCTGGTCGATCAACTGTTGGACGAAAGAGTGGTCGTGGGTCAGTTGCTTCAGCTTCCCGGCGCGCCAGCGGTAGGCCCGCGAATCGCCGATATGGACGATGTCGAGATCGTGACCGTCGAACAACGCCGCACAGATCGTCGTGCCCATGCCCTCAAGCTTCTTGTCGGCCTGGACGAGGGCGGCGATGTCGCTGCTGGCTGCCGCCACCGCGCCGACCAGCGAACTGACCAGCGGGTTGGCCGCCGCCATCCACAGCCGTCGCGCCGCCACCATCGACGCCAGGTCGCCGGCCGCTTCGCCGCCCATGCCGTCGGCCACACCGGCCACCCGGGGCGACGAGAAGGCCGAATCTTGGTTGTTGCGGCGCAGCAACCCCACCCACGACGCCGCCGACACCCGCCAGGAGAAGTGATCCGCTGGTTCGGGCGCGTCTGGCAGGCGGGCGGTGCGTTCTTCGTCGCTCACGGCTCCACCACCTTGAGGTTGGTGCGCCCGACGCGAACGATGTCGCCGTCGCCCACCCGGGTGGGCCGGGCGATCCGCAGCCCGTTGACGATGGTGCCGTTGGTGCTGCCCATGTCGGCGACGATCCACGATTGGCCGTCGCGGTAGAACCGCGCGTGGTGGCCGGAGGCGTAGTCGTCATTGACGTCGAGGGTGGCGTCGGCGGCTCGCCCGACGACGATCTCGCCTTGCAGGGGGACGGTGTCGCCTTTGCCGGCGCCGTCGACAACAACGAGCCGGGGTCGCTGGGCCGCCCAGCCGCGTCGCTTCGGGTTGGGGGCGGCAGAATGGGCCAGCGCCTTGGCCTCGCCCGCCGCGTTGACGAAGAAAAGATCGTGTCGCACGACCACCGCCACCAGTGCTATGAACAGCCACAGTAGCGCGACGAAGGCGATCTTCAACCCGCCGATCAACAAAGCCGACACGCTATTCACCCACAGGCGAGTGGACAAGCATGCGGGTCGTGCCGATCTCGATACGAGATCCTTCCACCAAGGGCACGGACCGCACCTTTTGCCCATTGACGATCAACCCGTTGGTCGAACCAAGGTCGGTGATCGTCACGTGCACGTTGTCATCGCCGCCGTCCTCGACGCTGATTTGGGCGTGCAGCCGGGAAACGCCGGGGTCGTTGATGCGCAGGTCGGCCTCGGTGCCCCGCCCGATGGTGAAGCCTGGCGGTGTCAAGGGGTGACGGACGCCGTTGACCTCCAGCACCAACTGGCGGTGGTAGGCCTCAGCCCGGGGTTCGGCGGCATCGCTGACACCGGCCCTGGTGGAGCTGACGATGGCGAAGCGTCCGCTGGTCAGCTTGTCGTCCAGCAGATAGGCGATCGTTATCGGGCCGTTGAAGACATAGCGCCGGCTGGCCGCGTGGTCGCGCAGCCCGGGGATGATCTCGGCGTTGAGCGTGCGGGAATAGGGGGCCAGACGGTCATAATCGGCCCGCGCGAGGGAGACCCGGAAGTTGTTTGGCACCAGCATTCGGCCTTGGCTCAGGACCTTGGCGGCAGCATCAAGTTCTTTCTGCAGGGCGGTGGCGATTTCGACAGGCTCGACGTCACCCTTGAAGACACTGGCGAATGCGCCATGGACGGCGGATTCAATACCGCGCTCCATTTTGTCGAACAGCCCCATGGGGTGCCTCCTTGACGTCTGGTCTGGTATTGGAGGTCGCGACCTCTTTGCCAGTCTAGTCTTGCGACCTGAGGAACAGGGAGAAATCGCGGGTAAAGTTGAGCCGCCAGCGCCGAACTCCCTCAGTTCGGGCATAAGGAGATGCCATGGCCAACGCCATCACGATCGGGCGCATGATCGCGCTTTTCATCGTCTTGTGGGTGATGTACGGCCATAACCCGTCCGTCGTGCAATGGTGCGGGCCGGCGCTGGCGGTCGTCATCCTGCTGGACGGGTTGGACGGCTGGGTGGCCCGTCGGCGCCACGAAACCAGCCAATTCGGTGCCATCTTCGATATCGTCGGCGATCGCGTGGTCGAGGTGGCCTGCTGGATCGTCTTTTCGGACCTCGGCCTGATCCCGGTGTGGGTGCCGCTGCTGGTGGTGGCGCGGGCCTTCGTGGTGGACGGGTTGCGCTCGTCGTCCTATTCGGACGGAATGACGCCCTTCGGCGAGAAGAACATGATGCGCTCGAAGTTCACGGCCTGGCTGACGGCCGGACGCCCCATGCGGGCGATCTTCGGCGCCGCCAAGCTGTTGGCCTTCGTGTTCCTGGGCATTGAGGCCGCCTATGTGAAGCCGGGTGGCCCAAGCACCGTGCTGGGGCAGGCCTACGGCTGGCCGGTCGTCTACTGGGCGGGCTGGGTGATCGTCTGGGCGGCGGTGGCGCTGACGGTGATCCGGGCGCTGCCGGTGATCGTGGACGCGGTTGCCTACCTGCGCGACAAGAATGTAAGCCCAAAGGCCTGACGGGGTGGCGCGAAGCGCCGGGGCAATTCCCCTCTGCGGAGGGGTGGCAGTCGCGGAGCGACTGACGGGGTGGTCGGTTACGTTTCTGCACACGTTCAGAGGACCACCCCGTCGGCTCCGCCGCCACCCCTCCTGACGGAGGGGAATGCATCGTTATCAAGTCTTGACCGAGGCGACCACATCAGCGTAAGACCTTGTGAGCCGACAATTGGGCGATACGTCGAGACAGCACGTAACAGGCCGGTAACAAAACTGTCGCCAATCTGTTACCAAATCACAGCAGAATGGCAGAAAATCATCACTATTTCCCAGTGATTTAGCTGGCGTCGCTTTTGGCGCCCCAACAGGAGGTTGTATGAAAACCACCAAGGTCGCCGTCGCTGGCGCCCTGTGCGCAGCGTTCGCTTTGACGCTAAGCGCTTGCTCAGGAAACAACACAACAACACCATCGACCGACACTGGCTCGACCACCGCCACGGCGGCTGCCACCAGCATCACGGTGCGTGGCTGCACCCCGCAGAATCCGCTTCTGGGCACCGATACTTCAGAGGTGTGCGGTGGCAACCCGCTGGACGCCAGCGAGGCCAAGCTCGTCCATTACAACACCGACAACGCGGCACCCGAAATGGATATCGCGCAGTCCATCGACTCTACCGATGCGACTAACTGGACGGTCAAGCTCAACCAGGGTTACAAGTTCCAGGACGGCACCGAGGTCAAGGCCAAGAACTTCGTCGATGCGTGGAACTGGGGCGCCGCTTGCGACAACGCCCAGATCAACTCGTACTTCTTCGCGATGATCGACGGCTTCAACGATCCCACTGGCGACGGCTGCAACACCGCCGCAACCATGAGCGGCTTGACGGTCGTCGATGACTACACCTTCACGATCAAGACGAACGCCCCGACGTCGAACCTCGTCGTCCGCCTCGGCTACACGGCCTTCGCGCCGCAGCCGGACGCCTTCTTCGCCGACACGTCACAGGGCAAGACCGATTTCGCCAAGACCCCGATCGCGGCTGGCCCCTACCAGATCGTCACGAATGATGACACCCAGATCGTGCTGAAGAAGTTCGCCGACTATTCCGGCAAGTACCCCGGCTCTGTCGACCAGGTGACCTTCAAGATCTACAACGACACCAGCGCCGCCTACAACGACGTCGTGGCCAACAACCTCGACCTGACTGACGTCATCCCGTCCGATCAGCTTGTCGGTGACATCTGGAAGACCGATTTGGTCAACTCCGACGGCTCGCCCCGTTGGGGCACTGCCAACACCGGCGTCATTCAGGTGTTGAGCTTCTCGCCGGCCAGCATTGACCCGCAATTGGCCGACATCCGCATGCGCCAGGCCATCTCGATGGGCTTCGACCGCTCCGCGGTGACCAGCACCATCTTCAACAATGCCCGCACCCCGGCCACCGGCTGGGTCAGCCCGGTGGTTGATGGCTACAAGGCCGGTGCTTGCGGCGACAACTGCACCTTCAACCCGCAGCAGGCCAAGACGCTGTACGACGCGGCCGGCGGCTACAAGGGCACGTTCTACATCTGGGTGAACGGCGACGGCGGCCACGATCCGTGGGCGACGGCTGTCTGCAACCAGTTGAAGACCAACCTCGGCATGGACTGCGCCGTCAAGGACACCCCGGACTTCGCGACCCTGCGCCAGTTGATCACCTCGCGCGACAAGAGCCTGACCGGCATGTTCCGCGGTGGCTGGCAGATGGATTACCCGTCGATCGAGAACTTCCTGACGCCGATCTACGCCACGGGCGCCTCGAGCAACGACACGGATTACTCCAACCCGCAGTTCGACTCCCTGCTGAAGCAGGCAGCCGCCGCCACCGACGCCTCGCAGGCCAATAGCCTGTACCAGCAGGCGGAGGCCATCCTTGGCCAAGACCTGCCGACGATGCCGCTGTGGTACCAGAACAGCCAGTTCGGCTTCTCGACCAAGGTCAAGTCGGTCAAGATGACGCCGTTCTCGACCTTCGATTTCAGTTCGGTCGTTCTCAACTGAGACTGATTTGATCTGACGCTATGGGGCGGTGATCCATGTGATCACCGCCCCAAGTCTTTGGCCGAATGCACGGCTTTTGAAGATTCAGGTTAGACTTTGACCGTTCACCGATCGAACAGCCGGTAAGAGGAAAGGTTGGGAATGGGCAAATATATCGTTCGGCGCCTGCTGATGATGATCCCCACCTTCCTCGGTGCCACTTTCATCATTTTCACGCTGGCCTTCACGATGCCGGGCGATCCCCTGGCGGGGCGTTGCGGGCAGAAGCCCTGCCCGCAGAACTATGTGGATTGGTTCCGCTCGTTCTATGGCCTCGACAAGCCGTTCATCGTCCAATATCTGGTGTACCTGGGGCATCTGTTCACCGGCAATCTGGGCATCAGCAACTACACCCGCAACACCGTTGTGCACGAACTGGCCATCCGCTACCCAACGACGCTTAAGCTGGCCCTGATAGCGGTGCTCTGCGAGATCATCATCGGCGTCACTGCGGGCATCGTGGCCGGCATCAGGCGTGGCGGGTTCATCGACGCCCTGGTCACCGTGTCGACGCTCGTCGTCATCGCGATTCCGGTTTTCGTGTTGGGCGGGTTGTCCCAGTTTGCCATCCTGAAGTTCAACCTCAACTCCATCATTCCCGTCACCTCGAATGGAAGTTGGCGGTCGCTCATATTACCGGGCGTGGTGCTCGGCTCCCTCTACGTCGCCTACGTCGCCCGCCTGACCAGGACCAACCTGGTCGAGAACCTGCGGGCCGACTACGTGCGCACGGCCTACGCCAAGGGCATGATGCCCGCGCGGGCCATCGGCCTGCACGCCATGCGCAATTCGCTGATACCCTCCATCACCTATGTGGGCGCCTCGTTGGGGGCTCTGATGGGTGGCGCCATCATCACTGAGCGCATCTTCAACATCAATGGCGTCGGCTCGCTGATCTACCGATCGATCAACCAGCGCGACGGGACGACGCTGGTGGGTGCGGTTTTGGTCATCGTGGTCATCTACATGGTGATGACTCTGGTGGTCGACATCTTGTACGGCTACCTGGACCCGAGGATCGGCCATGAGTGAGCCAATCGACCCCGTGAGCTCTGTTCCCGACGGCGCCCAAGACGGGCTGAAGCCATTGGCGATGCCTTCGATCACGCGCCGCTCGCTTCTGCTGCCCAAGGCGCCGCCGCCGGATGGCGGCGTTACGTCAGCTGGCAGCGCGGGCGAGAAACCGCGCTCTTTGGGACGGGACGCCTGGGACGAGATGCGCCACCGCCCAATGTTTTGGGTGGCCGGCGCGCTGGTGCTTTTGTTTTTGCTGATCGCGGTTTTCCCACAACTATTCACCGCCAAGGATCCGACCGCCTGCTCCCTGGACATGTCGCGGCTGCCACCCCGGCCGGGGGCGATCTTCGGCAACGACTTCCAGGGCTGTGACATCTACGCCCGGACCATCTACGGCGCCCGGGCGTCGATCCTGGTGGGCATTTTCACCGCCCTGCTGGCGGCTCTGCTGGGCGGCTCATTGGGGACGCTCGCCGGTTACCTGGGCGGCTGGGTGGACGCTGTGCTGGCCCGCCTGGCCGACATTTTCTTCTCCATTCCGATGCTCCTGGGCGCCATCGTCTTCATGGCCTTCATGCCGCTGCCGCCATCCGCCGGGATGCCGCAGGCGGTGGCTCGGATCGTCATCGTTCTGGCGCTATTCAACTGGCCGAATATTTTCCGTCTCATGCGGGCCTCCGTCATGCAGGTTAAGCCGCAGGAGTACGTGCTGGCGGCGCGGGCGCTCGGCGCCGGCCCGGGACGGCTGGCCATGTCGCACATCGTGCCCAACGCCATGACGCCGCTGATCGTCGTGTCGACCATCGACCTGGGCGGCTACATCACCACCGAGGCCGCGCTGAGCTTCCTCGGCATTGGCCTGCCGAGCACCGTGGTTTCCTGGGGCCGCGACATTTCGAACGCCTCGGGCTTGGGCCTGATACGCAATGCGCCGTTCATGCTGCTGTTCCCGGCGGCGGCGCTGTGCTTGGCCGTGCTGGCCTTCATCCTGCTGGGCGATATCGTTCGTGACGCGCTCGATCCGAAGGCGAGGTGAGGCATGGCTGACTACGACCACCTGCTGGATGTGCGCGACTTGCACGTCGAGTTCCGCATGCGCACCGGCATCGCCAAGGCCATCAACGGCGTCTCGTTCTATCTGGACGAGAAGGAAACCCTGGCCATCCTGGGTGAGTCGGGCTCGGGGAAGTCAGTGACGGCGCAGGCCATCATGGGCATCCTTGACAGCCCGCCCGGGTTTGTGACCGGCGGCGAGGTGCTTTTCCAGGGCGTCGACATGCTGAAAATGTCGCGCAAGCAGCGGGCGGCCATGCGCGGGCCGAAGATTTCGATGATTTTCCAGGACGCCTTGAGCGCCCTCAACCCGGTTTTCCCGGTCGGCTGGCAGATCGCCGAAATGTTCCGCATCCACCACAAGACCAACAGTTCGGACGCCATGAAGGCCGCCATCTCGCTGATGGAACAGGTGCGCATTCCGGCCGCCAGGCAGCGCTTCAAGGCCTACCCGCACCAGTTCTCCGGCGGCATGAGACAGCGCATCATGATCGCCATGGCCATCGCCTTGGACCCGTGGATCCTGATCGCCGACGAGCCGACGACGGCCCTCGACGTCACCGTGCAAGCCCAGATCATGGCGCTGCTGAAGGAGCTTCAGGACGAGCACGACATGGGCCTGATCCTCATCACCCACGATCTTGGCGTGGTGGCAAACGTGGCGGACCGGATTGCGGTCATGTATGCCGGACGCTTGGTTGAGACGGCCCCGGTCGTCGATGTCTACGGCCAGCCGCGCCACCCCTACACGATCGGCCTGCTGGAATCGGTGCCGCGGCTCGACACCAAACTGGGCGGCGTGTTGCCGGCCATCGGCGGGCTGCCGCCAAACCTGCTGGCGATGCCCAGCGGCTGCCCCTTCAACCCGCGCTGCCGGTTTGCCGTCGATCAGTGCCGTCAAGGCACACCGCCGCCGTTGGAGTCGCTGGACGCCAAGGGGACGCGGTTCGCGGCCTGCTGGCGGGTGGCCGACACGGCGGTGGTCGACTGGCGGGTGGACGAGCCCGTACCCGACGAGCGGGTGGACGACATGGGCGTCGACGATGAGATCGGGGGTTGGCTGTGAGCGGCGAAGTCATCCTTGAGGCCATCGACCTTTTCAAGTACTACCCGATCAAGACGGGTGTCATCCAGCACACCACGGGCCATGTGCGGGCCGTCGACGGCGTGTCGTTCCAGCTTCACGCCGGCGAAACCCTCGGCGTGGTCGGCGAGTCGGGCTGCGGCAAATCGACGCTTGGCCGCCTGCTCGTCAGCCTGGAAAACCCGACCGCCGGATCCGTCCTGTTCGACGGCGTCGACGTCTACCAGCAAACCGGTGCCGCCATGCGGCGCCTGCGTCGCGACATCCAGATCGTCTTCCAGGATCCCTACACGTCGTTGAACCCTCGCAAGACGGTCGGCGACATCGTCGGCGAGCCCTTCGACATTCACCCGGAGGCCGTCCCCAAGGGGTCGAGGCGGGCGAGGGTGCAGGAGCTTCTCGAGCTCGTGGGGCTCAGCCCAGAGCACATCAACCGCTATCCGCATCAGTTTTCCGGCGGCCAGCGCCAGCGCATCGGCGTGGCGCGCGGCATCGCCTTGAACCCCAAAGTGCTGGTGTGCGACGAGCCCGTCTCGGCGCTGGACGTGTCCGTTCAGGCCCAGGTCGTCAACCTTCTGGAGCATCTTCAGAAAGAACTTGGCCTGGCCTACATCTTCATCGCCCACGACCTGGCGGTGGTGCGCCACATCTCTGACCGGGTGGCCGTCATGTACCTCGGCAAGATCGTGGAAATGGGTGATGAGACCCAGATCTACGATCACCCGACCCACCCGTACACGCAGGCCCTGTTGTCGGCTGTGCCGGTGCCCGATCCGACGCTGCGCGGCACCCGTCAGCAGATCATGCTGGCCGGCGACGTCCCCAGCCCGGCCAACCCGCCCAGCGGTTGCCGCTTCCACACGCGGTGCTGGAAAGCGCCGGCCCTTGGCGCGACGGATGTCAAGGACGGTGTCCCGGCCGTCTGCGTTGACGAGGAACCCGAGCTGATCGATCGCCCCGACGGCGTGTCGTTCCATTGCAGCGCCTGCCATTTCGCAGGCTGACCGCCGTATCATTCCCCTTCTAGGAGGAGAATTCCCGGTTCCGCCGACGCACAACCCGCCTATGGGATAATTGACGGATGTCATTGAGCCTCGACACCCTCTTTTTGGCCGGTGCCGTCATCGTGCTGATCGCCGTGGTGACGGCCCGCTTCGGTGCCCGCATTGGCATGCCAGCCCTGCTGCTTTTCCTTGGGCTGGGAATGTTGCTGGGTGTCAACATCGACTTTGAGAACGTCAAGATGGCGCACGATCTGGGGTTCATCGCGCTGGCGCTGATCCTGGCCGAAGGCGGCCTGACAACGAAGTGGAGCGACATTCGCAGCCACATCGGCCTGGCCGCCGTGCTGGCGACGCTCGGGGTTCTGGTGTCCATCGCCTTGGTTGCCGTGTTCGGCTACTACGTGCTGCGTCTGCCCGTCGGGGTGGCGGTTCTGCTGGGGGCCATCACGGCACCGACCGACGCGGCGGCCGTCTTCTCGGTGCTGCGCGGGCTGTCACTGCCGCACAGGGTGATGGCCGCCCTGGAGGGCGAGTCGGGCCTGAACGACGCGCCGACCGTCCTGTTGGTGGTGGCGGCCACCCAATACGTCATGGGCACGCCGCCCGAGGGCGGGCCGTGGGGATTGGCGGGCATGATCGTCTTGGAGTTGGTCGGTGGCCTGGTGCTCGGATTGGTCGTCGGCCTGGTCGGGCGCGGTCTGCTGCGCCGCGTCGCCCTGCCGTCCAGCGGCCTCTACCCGATCGCCACTTTGGCCTGGGCTGTGGTGGCCTACGGTCTGGGCTCGGTCATCCACCTGTCTGGCTTCGCGGCCGTCTACATCTGCGCGGTGGTGCTCGGCAACGCCGACCTGCCCCACCGGCACGCCACCCGGTCGTTCGCCGAGGGAGTGGGCTGGATCGCCCAGATCGGCTTGTTCGTCATGCTCGGCCTGCTGGCGGTTCACGAGCACATCACCTGGCAGAGCCTGTTTTTGGCGGTTGTCGCCGGGTTGTTCTTGACGCTGGTGGCCCGCCCGATCACCGTTTGGGTGTCGTCTGTCTGGTTCAAAGTGCCGTGGCGTGAGCAGGTGTTTCTGTCGTGGGCGGGGCTGCGCGGCGCTGTCCCGATCATCTTGGCGACCGTGCCGCTGGCCATGGGTATCACCGACTCGCACCTGCTGTTCGGCATCGTCTTCGTGTTCGTCATCGTCTTCACGGCCATTCAGGCGCCAACCCTGCCGTGGGTGGCGAAGCGGCTCGGCCTGATCGACCCCTGGGCGCCCTTCGACCTGGACATCGAGGTGGCCCCCTTGGAGGAGCGCCGGGCCGATCTGTTGAAGGTCTCGGTGCCGCAGGGCTCCAAGCTGGCCGGCCTGGCCGTGCGCGAGCTGCGGTTGCCGCCGCACGTCGTCATCGCCCTTGTCATGCGGGGGGACGAGTCGTTCGCGCCGCACGGTCACAGCAAGCTGCGGGCCGGCGATGATCTGCTGGTGGTGACGCCGGCGGAGCTCCGCGAGGGGGTCGAGGCTCGCCTGGCCGAACTGGGGCGCGGCGGCCGGCTGGCCCGCTGGCTGGGCAACCTCAAACCGTCCGACACCCCGACGTCAGGAGAAGCCAAATGACCGGACGCATCGCGAACCCGCACCTGTCGTCGCTGGTGACGAGCGCCGACCAGGCGGCCTCGCTCATCAGGGACGGGGACGCCATCGGCATGTCTGGTTTCACCGGTTCGGGCTACCCGAAGGCCCTGCCCGCGGCACTGGCCGCTCGAATCGGCGCGGCCCATGAGCGGGGCGAACAGTTCAGCGTCAAGATGTTCACCGGCGCGTCAACCGCCCCGGATTGCGACGGAGTGCTGGCGGCGGCCGACGGAGTGTCGCTGCGCGCCCCCTACCAGTCCGATCCGGCGATGCGGGCCAAGATCAACGACGGCACCAGCGGCTACGCCGATGTCCACCTGTCGCATTTCCACCACCAGGTGGTGCAGAGGTTCTTCGGGCCTCTCGATTGGGCGATTGTCGAGGCGACGGCCATCACCGCCGACGGCGAGCTCGTCCCGTCCACGTCCCTGGGGCTGAACCGCACCTATTTGGAGCACGCCAGCCGCGTCATCATCGAGGTGAACCAGTGGCAGTCGCCGGAGCTTTTCGGCCTGCACGACGTATACTACGGCACCGAGGCCGCACCACCCAATCGAGAGCCGATACCGCTGGTACACCCCGGCGATATCATCGGGCAGCCAACGCTGCGGGTCGATCCGTCCAAGGTGGCGGCCGTCGTGCTTACCGACCATCACGACCGCAACGCGCCGTTCAAGCCGCCGGACGCCGACTCGGCCGCGATTGCCGGGCATCTGCTCGACTTCTTGGGTGCCGAGGTGAAGGCGGGACGTCTGCCCGCCAACCTGCTTCCCCTGCAATCGGGGGTCGGCAACATCGCCAACGCGGTGCTCGTCGGGCTGCTTGGTTCGGGGCTCGCCGGGCTGAACAGCTTCACCGAGGTGATCCAGGACGGGCTGATCGATCTGCTGGACGCCGGGATCGTCGACGTCGCCTCCGCCACGGCGTTCTCTTTTAGCCCCGAGTACGCGGCGCGGCTGAACCAGCGGGCGCACGAGTATCGCGGGCGCGTGGTGTTGCGGCCGCAGGACGTTTCCAACAGCGCGGAGGTCATCCGCCGGCTGGGCTGCATCAGCTGCAACGGCATGATCGAGGCCGACATTTACGGCAACGTCAATTCCACCCACGTCGCCGGCACCCGGATGCAAAACGGCATCGGCGGGTCGGGGGACTTCACGCGCAACGCCCATATCTCGTGCTTCGTCTCGCCCTCGACCGCCAAAGACGGGGCCATCTCGGCGATCGTCCCGATGGTCAGCCACCACGACCACACGGAGCACGACGTGCACGTCATCATCACAGAGCAGGGCCTGGCCGACCTGCGCGGCCTGGCGCCCCGCCAGCGGGTGGCAAAAATCATCGACAACTGCGCCCACCCCAGCTATCGCCCCTTGCTGCACGAGTATTTCGAGCGGGCTCTGCGCGTCACCAAAGGCCTGCAGACCCCGCACGATCTGGCCACGGCGCTAAGTTTCCACACCCGCTTCCTGGAAACCGGTTCCATGCACCCCTGAATTCCCCTCTGCGGAGGGGTGGCGGCGGAGCCGACGGGGTGGTCCTGTAGACTCACAGCCAACTCTCGACAGGAAGGCTCAATGATGAGCACGGCACCAACCCAACAAACCCCGATTGCGCCTCAAACTAGCTATCCCGCGGCACCCAGCAGGCCGACCGTGCCCGCGCTGGTGGCGGCCATCGGCGCCTTATTGGCGGCGGTCTTCAGTTACGCCCTGGGCATGTATATGCAAAGCGGGATGAACTGGATCAAACGCCTGCTGATGCCTCACATGGGAGGCCCCAATCACATGTCGTCAACAGCCATGGCACAGACGCTGTTCGCGTGCACGGCCATAACGGTTGCCGTGCTGTCCGTGGCCTTCCTTGTCACAATGAAAAAGCTGCGCGATTCTTTCAGCGCTTACGCCAACCTGTGGCTGGCCGTCTACGCCGTTTATCTGTTGTGCAGCGCCATCTTCTTCAGGCCGCTTTATGTCACGGCGGCCGGCGGAAGACTGAGCATGCTCAGATTCTTCGTGTATTCCCTGCCGACCATCATCTTGCTGATCGGCTTCGTGGTGCTGTTTGTCACCCTGATCCGCCTGTTCAAGGTGCTGAACATAGCGGGCCGGGTGTTCGCCATCATCGACATGGTCCTCATCGCGGTCATCTGGGTTGTCTTGCTGGTGGACGTCATCGCGGAGCTGTCCCACAGGCTGTCTGCCGCGGTTTTCGGGTCGGAGTTCAGCTCTTCCTTCACGGTACTGGCCTGGCTGGCGGCCACGCTGTTCGCGCTGGCCTTCGGCAAGCTTCGTGCACCGAAACCCGTCTTGCCATACCCCGGGTACGCGCCCGGGCCGTATCCAGTCCAGCCGTGGTCGCCGGCCCGGTGACCCCAGCGATGGGGGACGCCATGATCGCCCAGATGCAGGCGAGCGATCACTCCCAAGGGTCGGCAGTCTGCGAGGACTGCATCCACATGTTCCAGTAGGGCGCTCACATTTCACTCCGCCGGTTGACATGGCGGGCGGAACGCCGGTTCGAGCTGGCGACGGCGCAGACGCGTGCCCAGGCCTGGTGGCCACTTGATCGTGCGTCGAGTACGGTGCCTGTGCGCTCGGGCCGGCTGGAGCTCGCCGCGTCAACCACCCCGTCAGTCGCTTCGCGACTGCCACCCCTCCGCAGAGGGGAATTTTCCGTGGTCCATTCCTCTTCTGAGGGAATGGAGCTCAGTTCATCAAGGCACGCGCCAGTTCGGCAGCGTCGCCCACCATGACGTCGGGCGCCAGGGCGGCCAGTTCGTCGGGTAGGCCGGCGCCCCAGGTGACGGCGATGACGGCCATTCCGGCGGCCTTGGCGGCCATCACGTCATGGACGGCGTCGCCCACGTAAACGCAAGCTTCTGGAGTGACGCCGAGCTTGGCCGCCGCCGCCAGCAGCGGCTCCGGGTCGGGCTTGTGGGCGGTGGTGTCCTCCATGGCGCCGAGCAACTCGACCAGCCCTTCGACACCGGCCTGCCGCATCGTGATCAGCGCCACCTCGCGGCGTTTCGCCGTCACCACCCCGATGACCGCGCCAGCGTCCGTCAGTGATGCCAACAGCTCCGGCATGCCGGGGTAGCCAGAGATCTGGTCGACATGGTCGGCGTAGTACGCCCGGTAGACGACCTCCATGCCGGGGCCATGGTCAGGCGCTTCGCGGGCATAGGTTTGGCGCAGCGTCTCGCCGATCCAGTGCAGTGCCACGTCGCGCGAGACGGTGCGCCCGATTGAGGCGAAGGCTGCCTGATAGGACGCGATCACCAGGTCGATGGAATTGGCCAACGTCCCGTCCAGGTCGAACAGGACGACGGGCCAGCGCAGGTTGGGCATGAAGCCAAGTCTATTGGTGGCAGTGTTAACCTAGAAGTTCGACCAACAGACGGGATCAGCCATGAAATTCGACCAGGCGGAGCGGTTACGGGGCGTGCGTTATGACGTGCGGGGCGCCAATATGGTCGAGGCCCAGCGCATGGAGGCCTTGGGCGAACGCATCCTGAAGCTCAACATCGGCAACCTGGCCCCCTTCGGCTTCACGGCGCCGGAAACCATCGTGCGCGCCGTCGTCGCGCATCTGCCCGAGTCAGAGGGCTATTCGGACGCTCGAGGCGTTTACAGTGCCCGCACCGCCGTGGCCAACTACTACCAAGAGCACGGCCTGAACATCGACGTCGACCAGGTGTGGCTGGGCAACGGAGTGTCAGAGTTGATCGCCATGGTGTTGAGCGCCATGATCAACCCGGGGGACGAAATCCTCATCCCCGCGCCCGACTACCCGTTGTGGACGGCCCAGGCGACGCTGTGCGGGGCGGACGTGGTCCATTACCTGTGCGACGAGGCGAACGACTGGAACCCCGACGTCGCCGACATCGCCGCCAAGATCACGCCAAAGACACGCGCCATCGTGCTGATCAACCCGAACAACCCGACGGGCGCGGTCTATGCCCGCCAGACGGTGCAGGCCGTCGTCGACTTGGCCAGGGCCCACAATCTGATCGTCTTGTCGGACGAAATCTACGAGAAGATCATCTTCGCCGGCGAGCACACCTTCACCGCCACCCTGACTGGTTCTGATGTGCTGTGCCTGACATTTTCGGGCCTGTCGAAGGCTTACCGGGCGTGCGGCTACCGGGCCGGCTGGGTGGTTGCGACGGGGCCCCTGGCCGCCGCGTCCGGGTTGTTTGACGGGCTGAACTTGCTTGCCAACATGCGCATGTGCGCCAACGTGCCGGCCCAGCACGCCATTCAGACGGCCCTCGGCGGGCATCAATCCGTCGACGCGTTCTGCGTGCCGGGCGGACGTTTCTACGACCAACTAAAAGTGGCCCATGAACTGCTCGTCCAGATACCGGGCGTCACCTGCGTGCCGGCCAGCGGCGCCCTGTACCTGTTCCCGCGCCTTGACCCTGACGTCTACTCGGTTGACGACGACGAGGCGTGGGCGCTCGACCTGCTGCGTGCCGAGAAGATACTCGTCAGTCACGGACGGGGCTTCAACTGGCCTAACCCGGACCACTTCCGTCTCGTGGCGCTGCCAGAGGAAGAGGTGCTGCGGGACGCCATCGCCCGGCTGGCCAGGTTCCTGGCCACGCAGCGATAGAGCGAAGTTTCACTTTGGTAGTTTTGCCCCGGGTGTTATGAAACGCACCCCCCGACCGTCTTTGTAAGTGTGTGCTACCACACCGTGGGCCGCTAAGGGCTAGGCAGGCGTTGTGGTAGGGGATAGTGCATAGTCGCCCGGGGAGAGAGCCGGGTGAGGCAGGAATGCGTCACCTACTCAGGCGAACACGAGCAATTTAGGAAATGCAGGACAATCTGGACGATACGGGGTAAGCTCGTCTGCGTAATGGAAATGCCTTCGTGGTAACAGACAGGTGGCCATGGACGAATTGGCATTGCTAGACGACGCTACCCTGGTTGAGAGGGTCAGGGATGGTGTCGATGGAGCATTCGAAACGCTATGGACGCGGTATTACGCGTCGGCGTTCAACTATGCCAAAACGCGGGTCGGAGGACGCGGTTTCGACGCTGACGAAGTTGTCACCGATGCGTACGCCAGAATCTGGCGATCGCTCAATGACGGGCGGGGCCCGTCCACCAATTTCCGGGCCTATCTTTATGCCACCATCCGCACGGTGGCTTGGGACAGGGTTTTGCATTCCGACCAGCCGCTGGATGCCGCCGATGAAGTGGCAGCGCCGCAGTTGGACGAACCTAACACCGAGGATGACTTGGTGGCACGGTGCTTTTATGCGCTCAACCAGCGCTACAGGACGGTGCTGTGGCTCAGCGCCGTCGAGGGGTACAAGCCAGCGGAAATCGGCGAGGCGCTGGGCATCGACGCCCGACACGCTTCGGTGCTCATCATGCGGTCGAAGGAATCGTTCCGCAAGCTTTACATGGGGGAAATCAACAATTCGGGAGACGACGTGAGTGAAGACGAGGGACAGGCAAGGCCGCCGTCTGGGGTGTCCCAGGCAGCGTCCAAGCCCAAGGTGACAACCGCCTTGGGCCGCCACCTGCTCGGCGGGGTGGCCGGGCTGACGGTGGCTCAAGCCGCAGTGGCGGGAGCGAATTGGGCCTCAGCCTCTGTGATAGTCAATCCGCCATCGATGCCTGCCAGCATTATGTTGGCGGCCGGTGCCGCCGCAGCCGGGGGTGCTGCGGCGGCTTCCGGCGCTGGCACCGGTTCAGGGTCAGGCACAGCGGGTTCGGCAGGCGGCGCATCCGGCGGGTCAGCGGGCGGGGCGTCCGCTGGGGCGGCCAGCGGGGGTGGCCTCTCCGGTGCTGCCATGGTGGGGATCGGTGTTGCTATTGTGGCCGTTGTCGGCGCGGCGGCTTTGGGCATAAGCAGCCTGGTCAAGCCAAACGCCCCGGTGCCACCGCCCGTCGCTTCGCAGACGATGCCTGCGCCATCCACAACCACCACGACGCCCGAGCCGTCCATCACCGAAACTCCGACGACGGAGACACCGTCCACGACGCCGCCGACGACATCGACCACGACGCGTCCGCCAACCACGACCACGCAACCGCCGGTCGACCAGCCCGTCACGCAACCACCTGCGCCGTCCACCGCGACGCCGCCCCCCACGACGGCCACCGTCGCCCCGAGCGTGCCGTGGATCACTGACGGGTCGCAGTGCACTGGCTCAGACCAGTGGTACGGCCCGTGGCCCAGCGGACCGTTCACTCATTGCCCGTGACCCACTAAACTCCTGGCTATGGATGTGATAGTGGTGGGCGCGGGTCCGTCTGGCTGCGCGGCGGCAATGACGGCGGCCCGCGCCGGCCTTGATGTACTTCTCATCGACAAGGCGGCGCAGATGCCCCGCGAAAAAACCTGCGGCGATGCGTTGACGCCCCGGGCTGTGGGGGCGCTGGCGGCCTTGGGCCTGGAGATACCAGATCACTGGCACAGGTCGCAGGGCATCGCCGTTTACGGTGACCACAACGGCCCGTTTGTGTTCGAGTGGCCGGCCTCGTCCGGATTGCCGACACTGTCGTGCACGGTGCGCCGCAGCGAGTTCGACTACTTCATGCTGCAGGCGGCCGAGGCGGCCGGTGCGAAGGTTCGCCTCGGTGTGGCCATCCATGGTCCGATCACTGACGGTGATCGGGTGATTGGCGTCAGCGGCGGTGGCGAGATCTGGCTGGCGCCGGTTGTCATCGACGCGACGGGGGCGGCGGCGCGTCTCGGCGTCCCGGCCGGCATGCCCCGCCTGACGCACACCCCGATGGGCGTGGCGGCGCGCGGCTACATGCGGGCGTGTGGCATCCTGCCGGACGAAAAGTACCTGCACTCGTGGATGGCGATGCCCGAGCCGGATTCGCGAAGCGCCACCCGTCTGGTCGGCTACGGCTGGGTGTTCCCGATGGGTGAGGGGTTGTACAACGTCGGCATCGGGCAGCTTTCCACGGGCGCCAGTTTCGGACGGACGGACCACAAGGCGATGCTGCAGGATTGGGTCAAGACGCTGCCCGCGCAGTGGGGCATGACCTGGGTGGACGCCGATGGCACACCGACCAACAAACCGGAGGTTCAGAGCGCCGCGTTGCCGATGGGGCTGAATCGCCAGGTCGTCTACCGCAACGGCACGCTTCTGGCGGGCGATGCGGCGGGCCTCGTCAGCCCGTATGACGGCGAAGGCGTGTCGTGGGGTTTGGAGTCGGGCACTTGGGCGGGCCAGGCGGCGGCTGCCGCCAAGGCCGCCGGGTTCGGCACCCCGGCCGGTGAGCAGGCCTTGCAGGGTTACCACTGGCGCGTCAAGGCGCAGGTGGGACGCTACTATCGCGGCGGCGCGGCGTTCACCAAGCTGATGGGCAACCCAACCATCCTGGCCGCCTGCCTGAAGTATGGCTTGCCCAACAAGTCGGTGATGCGGGTGGTCAACAAGATGATGGCCGGCCTGGTGGCCCCGAAGGGGGGCCCGGTGGACGACCGAATCCTGCGTTTCCTGCTGAAGGTGGTCTTCCCGTAGTGACTCCGCTCAATTCCCCTCCTTTGGAGGGGTGGCAGTCGCGAAGCGACTGACGGGGTGGTTTGTTGCGTTCCTGCACACGCTTGAGACCGGGGGCGTCTTTTTCGCTCTCTGGCCGTGGGCCGATAACCCCCGGGGGCTCTTGGGGTAGAATCACTTGCGTCACACCAGGCCGCGCCCCCCAGTCGATTAAGGAGATTCGTTCGTGAGTCCTTATATCCCAATCGTGGGTATGGTCGTCTTGGCGACTGTGTTTGTTGTCGCGGCCGTCGGGCTTAGCGTCAAACTTGGGCCGCGTCGCCGCAACCTGACCAAGGAAGACTCTTACGAATGCGGCGTCGATCCGACGCCGGCGCCCGTCGGCGGTGGCCGGTTCTCGGTCAAGTACTACATCACAGCCATGCTGTTCATCATCTTCGACATCGAGATCGTCTTCCTTTACCCCTGGGCCGTCAGCTTCGACCGTCTGGGACTCTTCGCCGTCGGCGCCATGGTGACTTTCATAGCGACGGTCTTCGTCGCCTATTTCTATGTGCTGCGCCGCGGCGGGTTGGAGTGGGACTGATGGGCTTGGAAGAACGCTTGCCGTCCGGCATCATTTTGACGACGTTGGAGCAGGTGGCTGGGTGGACGCGCCGTACCTCGTTCTGGCCGCTGACAATGGGTTTGGCCTGCTGCGCCATCGAAATGATCAGCTACGGCGGGCCACGCGCCGACGCCGGCCGCTGGGGCCAGGAGGTGTTCCGCGCCTCACCCCGCCAGGCCGACCTGATGATCGTGGCCGGCCGGGTCAGCCAGAAAATGGCGCCGCTGGTTCGCCGCCTCTACGACCAGATGCCAAGCCCCAAGTGGGTCATCGCGATGGGCGCCTGCTCGTCCTCGGGCGGCATCTTCAACAACTACGCCGTCGTGCAGGGGGTTGATCACGTCGTACCCGTCGACATGTACCTGCCCGGCTGCCCACCCCGCCCGGATCAGTTGATGGACGCCGTCTTCAAGCTGAAGGAAAACGAGGTTTTCCACGCCCCCATCGGGGCGGACGACGTGGCCAACCGTGTGGCCGTCGAAGCGGCCAAGCTCGCCGCCACCCCGTTGATCGAACTGAACCCGGTGACGGGCGACGACGCCAGGGCGGTGACGCATGTCTGAGACGCCAGATGCCGCCGGCGCCCTGCCGGTCGTCCCCCTACCCGACGTTCCCACCCTCATCGATAGCCAAGAGGGCACCTGGGGCAACACCAGCCCCGATGTCTCGGGCTTCGGTGGCCTGGCCCGCCGCTATGACATGCCCGGACTGGTGACGCCACCGCTGGAGGGCTGGTTCGCCGTCGTCGACCAGGCCATCAGTGCGAAAGTGCCCGATGTCATCTTGGCCCGCTTCGTCGATCGCGGCGAGTTGACGCTGCGGGTGCGCCCCGACCTGCTGCCCGACCTGGCGCGGGTGTTGCGGGACGACCCCTACCTGCGGTTCGAGGTGTGCGGGTCGGTGTCGGGCGTCCACTACCCGGCCCAGGCCGGCAGCGAACTGCACGTCGTGTACCACCTGCTGAGCATCACCCACAACCGGCGCCTGCGCCTGGAGGTGGCAGTGCCCGAGACGAATCCGCACGTGCCGTCCGTCACCCCCACCTGGCCGATGGCCAACTGGCACGAGCGCGAAACCTACGACATGTTCGGCATCATCTTTGACGGTCACCCCGGCCTCAGCCGGATTCTCATGCCAGACGATTGGGTGGGCTGGCCGCAGCGAAAGGACTACCCACTGGGTGGCATCAATGTGCAGTTCAAGGGTGCCAGCACCCCGTCGGCCGACAATCGCAGGAGCTACGCCCGATGACCGACATGCACATGGAGAACTTGGGCAACCCGGACGAGTTCGTCGCCGGGGGTGCCGACTGGGAAGACATCGTCACCGCCGCCCGGCAGCGGGCCGACGACACCATTGTCGTCAACATGGGCCCGCAGCACCCGTCCACCCATGGCGTGCTGCGTTTGGTGCTCGAACTGGACGGCGAGACCGTCATCGGCGCCCGCCCCGCGATCGGCTTCTTGCACAGCGGCATCGAAAAGACCACCGAGTTCCGCAGTTGGACCCAGGCGTGCGTCCTGCTGACACGTACCAGCTACGTGGCGGGCATGCACAACGAGGCCGTCTATTCCCTGGCCGTCGACAAGCTGCTGGGCATCACGGCGGAAATGCCGGCGCGGGCCAACGCCCTGCGCGTGTTGATGATGGAGGTCAACCGTATCGCCTCGCACCTGACGGCCGTCGGCGCCTGCGGCTTGGAACTGGGCGCGACATCCGTCCAAGAGGTCTGCCTTCGCGAGCGCGAGCGGGTGCTGGAATTCACCGAGGCGGTCACCGGGTTGCGCATGAACAACGCCTACATCCGCCCCGGCGGTGTGGCCGTCGACCTGCCCGTCAACGGCGTCGACCTGATCCGCGAACTGGTGAAGCAACTGCGCAAGAACCTGCCGGAGGTCGGCCAGTTCACCCTGGAAAACCCCATCTTCAAGGCCCGCCTGCAAGGGGTCGGCTACATGGACCTGACCCAGTGCATGAGCCTCGGCATGTCCGGCCCGGTGCTGCGCGCCACCGGCTATCCGTGGGACCTGCGCAAGACTCAACCTTACTGCGACTACGAGACTTACGATTTCGACGTGTGCACCGCCGACACCTGCGATTCGTACGGGCGCTGGGTCATCCGTCTCAACGAGATGGAAGAGTCCGTCAAGATCATCGAGCAGTGCGCCGTCAAGCTGGAAGCCACGGCCGGCCAGCCGTACCGGATCGAGGACGCCCGGCTGGCGGCCACCTCGGATCTTTCGGTAGCGGCGGACGGCCAGGGCAACTCGCTGGCCCACGTCAAGCACATCATGGGCGACTCGATGGAAGGCCTGATCCACCACTTCAAGCGCAACACCCAGGGTTTCACGGTGCCGCCGGGCCAGGTGTACCAGACGATCGAATCGCCGTCCGGCGAGTTGGGCTGTCACGTCGTCTCCGACGGCGGGGCGCGCCCCTACCGCGTACACATGCGTGACCCAGGGTTCAACGCCTTGCAGGCCGTTCCGATGGTCTGCGAGGGTGGCATGTTGTCGGACGCCGTGGTGGCTCTGGGCAGCCTGGATACCGTGATGGGAGGTGTCGACCGATGAGTGAGCGGGCCACTGAGGTGCTGCCGCACGATTTCGACGACAGCGGCAGCATCGACTGGACGGACGAGTCGACGGCGATCGACCAGAAAACCTTGGAGGAATTGCGGGACCTGGCCGGCCGCTACCCAAGGCCCCGGTCGGCGATCATGCCGATGCTGCACCTGGTGCAATCGGTGGACGAGCGGATCAGCCCCGCCGGTGTGCGGGCCTGCGCCGAAATACTTGGCATGTCCATCGCCGAGGTGGTGGGGATCGCCACCTTCTACACGCAGTTCCGCCGCCATCGCGGCGGCCAGCATCACGTCGGGGTTTGCCGCACCGCCCTGTGCGCCGTCATGGGCGGCGACGAGATCATGGAAGCGGTCGAGCAGCACCTGGGGATTGGCGACGACGAGGTGACCCCGGACGGCAAGTTCTCGCTCGAAGCCGTCGAATGCAACGCCGCCTGCGACTATGCGCCGGTGGTAATGATCGATTGGGAGTTCATGGACAACATGACCCCGGGCAAGACGATCGCCGTGCTCGACGACCTGGCGGCCGGCAAGCCCGTCAAGTCGACCCGCGGCCCGGTGCTGCCGGGCTGGGCGGCCAACGAACGCATGCTGGCCGGTTTCGACGACGGGCTGGCCGATGAGGGTCCGGCCGCCGGCGAGCCATCGCTCGTGGGGCTGAAGATCGCCCGCGCCAAGGGCTGGAAAGCGCCGGGTGCGCCGAGAACCAGGCCAACCGCGCCGCCCGTACCCAAGGGGGCGCCCGCATGACCGACACCCTGACCCCGATACTGACCCAAACCTGGGACAAGCCGATGTCCTGGAAGCTCAGCACATACCGCGCCAACGGCGGCTATGACGGGCTGAGGAAGGCATTTGGCATGGCGCCGGCCGACGTCATGAAAACCGTCATCGATTCCGGCCTGCGCGGCCGCGGCGGCGCCGGATTCCCGACCGGCACCAAGTGGAGTTTCATACCCCAGGACAACCCCAACCCGAAGTATCTCGTCGTCAACTGCGACGAGTCGGAGCCCGGCACCTGCAAAGACATGCCGATGCTGATGGCCTCGCCGCAGCTGGTCGTGGAGGGCTCAATCATCGCCTGCTACGCTGTCGGCGCGCACGAGGCCTACATCTACGTGCGCGGCGAGGTGGCCCACGTCATCCGGCGCGTCCGCGCGGCGGTTCGTGAGGCCTACGCGGCCGGCCTGTTGGGCAAGAACATCCTGGGTTCGGGCTTCGACTGCGACATCATCGTGCACGCCGGGGCCGGCGCCTACATCTGCGGCGAGGAAACCGCCCTGCTCAGCTCGCTCGAAGGTTTCCGCGGGCAGCCCAGGCTTCGTCCCCCCTTCCCGGCGGTGGCGGGCCTGTACGCCAGCCCGACGGTCGTCAACAACGCCGAGTCGATCTGCTCGGTGCCGGCCATCCTGGTGAACGGCGCCGAATGGTACGCCTCGATGGGCACCGAGAAGTCGAAGGGCGCCATGCTCTACTCGCTGTCTGGCCACGTCGCCCACCCCGGGCAGTACGAGGCGCCGCTGGGCACGACGATGCGCACCTTGCTTGACCTGGCCGGCGGCATCCGGGCCGGTCACCAGCTCAAGTTCTTCACCCCGGGCGGCTCGTCCACGCCGATATTTACGGCAGAGGACCTGGACGTCCCCCTCGACTACGAGTCGGTCGGGGCGGCCGGTTCGATTCTCGGCACAAAGGCGCTGCAGGTGTTTGACGAGACAACCTCGGTGGTGCGCACGACGCTGCGGTGGACACAGTTCTATCAGCACGAGTCGTGCGGCAAATGCACACCCTGCCGGGAAGGCAGTTGGTGGCTCGTGCAGGTGCTGGGCCGGTTGGAGGCAGGCCAGGGACAACCGGGCGATGTGGACAAGCTGCTCAGCATCACCGGCCAGATGTCGGGCCTGAGCTTCTGCGTGCTGGCCGACGGGACGGTGGCCTGCGTCAGCAGCGCCGTCAAGCATTTCCGGGACGAGTTTGAGGCCGGCTATCACACACCGGCTTGGGAACTGTTCCCCTACGAGAAGTCGACGCTGTGGGCGAGCGATTCGGCCTCCTCACCGAAACGAGGTGCGGCATGACAGACGTGACGCTGCGCATCGATGACGTCGCCGTGACCGTGCCCAAGGGCACGAAGGTGATACGGGCGGCCGAATCGGTTGGCATCGAAATTCCCCGCTTCTGCGACCATCCGCTGCTCGACCCGGTGGCGGCTTGCCGTCAGTGCATGGTCGACGTGCCGGACGCCGGCAACGGCCGCGGCATGAAGCCGCAACCGGCCTGCGCGCTGGATGCCATGGACAACATGGTCATCAAGACGGCGGTGACCTCCGACGTGGCCCGCAATGCCCAAGAGGGCATGCTGGAGTTCCTGTTGATCAACCACCCGCTCGATTGCCCGATGTGCGACAAGGGCGGGGAGTGCCCGCTGCAAAACCAGGCGGTGTCGAACGGACGGGGCGAATCCCGCTACGGCGGCATCAAGCGCAGCTATCCCAAGCCCACCGAACTGACCGACATTTTGCTGCTCGACCGCGAGCGTTGCGTGCTGTGCCAGCGCTGCACCCGCTTTGGCGAGCAGATCAGCGGCGATCTTTTGCTGTCGCTCGTCGAGCGGGGCGCCGCCAGCCAGATCGGCACAGGCCCGTCACATGAGGTCAGCTACTTCAGCGGCAATCTGTCCCAGATCTGCCCGGTCGGCGCGATAACGTCCGCCGACTATCGCTTCCAGTCGCGGCCTTTCGACCTCGTCTCGACCACCACCGCCTGCGACAACTGCGCCGCCGGTTGTTCATTGCGCGTCGACCAGCGGCACGGCGATGTGCGCCGCCGCCTGGCCGCCACCAACATGGCCGTCAACGAGGAATGGAACTGCGATCGGGGACGGTTCGGTTTCCGCTCGCAGTCCGATGCGTTGACCGCCCCGCTGGTGAAGGTGGACGGCGAACTCCAGCCGGCCTCTTGGCCGCAGGCTTTGAGCGCGGCCGCCGCCGGGTTGAAGAAGCTGCGCGGCCAGGTCGGCGTCATACCGGGTGGCCGGTTGACCGTGGAAAACGCGCTGGCCTACGCGCGCTTTGCCGGCGAGGTCATGAAGACGGCAAACATCGACGCCCGCGCCCGACGGGGAGCCAGCGCCGAGGAGGCGGGCTTCGTGGCGCGCCAGGCCCGGGGGGTCGGTGTCACCTACGCCGACCTCGAGACGGCCCGTCAGGTGGTGTTGGTGGCCCTGGAGCCCGAAGATGAATGCCCGATGATCTTCCTGCGGCTGCGCAAGGCCGTCCGCAAGGCCGGCTTGAGCGTGGTGACGCTCGCCCCCGTGGCTTCGCCCGGATCGGTGAAGCTGAAGGCCAAAGTGGTGCCCACGGCACCGGGCGACGAGGTGTCGGCGCTTGCCAAACTGAAGTTGGACGCCAACACCATCGTCCTGGTGGGGGAGCGGGCCGGTGGTCTGCCGGGCGTCCTTTCAAGCGTTGAGGCGGCCGTCCAATCAGCCGGTGCCCGGCTCGCCTGGGTGCCGCGCCGCGCCGGCGAACTGGGCGCGCTGGCGATGGGCTGCCTGCCGACGGGCAAGGGATTGGCCGTGGATGACATGCTGGCCCAGGCCGGTCAAGGCAGCCTTGGGCTGGTGCTGGGTGGCGTGGATCTGGATGACCTGGCCGACCCAATGGCGGCCCGTCAGGCCTTGTCAAAGTCGCCTTTCGTCGTCAGTTTGGAGGCCCGCCCAAGCGCGGCCACCGACCTGGCCGACGTGGTCCTGCCCGTGGCGACCCTGGCCCAGCAGGCCGGCACGTTCATGGACTGGACGCTCACCGCGCGGGCCGTCGAGCCCGTCCTGTCACCCCAGCCGATGGCCGACCGCCGCGTGTTGGCCGAATTGGCGCGCCGCCTGGGTGCCGATCTTGGCCTGCCAACCTATGCCGCCGCGCACGAGGCGGCTGGGCAGCTCATCGCGGCACGAGCCGCCTCCGCCCGGGTGCCGGCATCACCCCGCCAGTCGGCGTCGCTCGTCACCCACGAGGGTGCGCTCGTCCTGGCGACCTGGCGCACACTGCTGACGCCGTCTTCGCGGTGCCTCGACGGCACCGATTTGACGCCACGTCCCGCGACGGTCGTCGTCGGACCGAACGTGGCCTCGCAAGCCAAGCTGTCCGTCGGCCTAGCGGTTGCGGTGGCCGGGCCCGACGGGGCGAGCGTGACCGGGCCGCTGGTTGTCGACCTCGGTGCTGCGCCCGGCGTCGTCTGGGTGCCCGATGCGCCTTGGGCACCGGGTACCGTCGTGACGCTGGGGCCCGCGGCACCAACTACACCAACACCTAACGGCCAAGGAGGTGAACGATGAACGACCCGTGGTGGCTTGTGGTCATCAAAATTGTCGTTGTTTTTGTCGGCTTGCTGACCTGGACGATCTTCAACGTCTGGTTCGAGCGTCGTGAACTCGGCAAGATGCAGAACCGTCTCGGTCCCGTCATGAACGGCCCTCTGGGGCTCGGCCAGGCGGTTGGCGACGGCGTCAAGCTGCTGTTCAAGGAAGACTTCCGGCCAGCCAAGACGGACGGGATTGTCTTCAACCTGGCGCCCTACCTGACGGCGGTGGCGGCCTTCACCATGTGGACGGTCATACCGCTCGGCGGCCAGGTCAGCATCTTCGGGCATGTGACGAAGCTGCAGATCGCCGATTTCCCGGTCTCCATGATCTTCGTCATGGCGATCTCCGGTTTGGGCATCTACGGGCTGGTGCTGGCCGGTTGGGCCAGTTCGAGCACCTATTCGCTGTTCGGTTCGATGCGGGCGACGGCGCAACTCATCTCGTACGAGATCGCCATGGGCCTGTCGATCGTCGCGGTGGCCATGTATGCGGGTTCGATGTCAATGGGTGACGTCGTGGGCGCGCAGTCGGCGACGATGCACTTCGGCAGCCTCAATGTGCCGCTGCCCGGCTGGTACGGGCTGATCTTGCTGCCCAGCTTCGTCACCTACGTGATTTCGATGTTTGGCGAGACGAATCGTCTTCCCTTCGACCTGGCCGAGTGCGAGTCGGAACTGCTGAGCGGCCACATCACCGACTATTCGGGCTTCCGCTACGCCATCTACTTCCTGGCTGAATACATCAACGTCGCCACGGTCTGCGCCGTCGCCACCACGCTGTTCCTGGGTGGCTACCGGGCGCCCTGGCCGTTCAATGTGTTGTGGGGTGGGATGCTCGACCAGGGCTGGTTCACCATCATCTGGTTCCTGCTGAAGGTGCAGGTGTTGATCTTCATCGTCGTGTGGGCCAGGGCCGCGCTGCCCAGGTTCCGCTACGACCACTTCATGTCGCTGGGCTGGAAGGTGCTGATACCGGCCAACCTGGGCTGGATCACCCTGATCGGCGTGTATCACAAGGCCTTGAACGGCGCGCTGCCGATGTATGTGCTGATCATCACGGCGGTGGTAATCGTGGCGATCGTTCTGGCAGCGGTTTGGGCCAGCGATCGGCGGGGGGCGGCGGAGGAGAAGCGATCCCATACCCAGACGGGCTCGGCAGGCGAAGAGTTCGACGCCTACGCGGGCGGCTACCCGGTGCCGCCGATGCCCGGTGTGCAGTTACCCGAGCTGGCCGGGCTGGTGCCAGCCGCGCTGGAGTACGAAGGCCAGACGGCCTCGGCGCGGCGCACGGCTGACGAGACGGACGGGGGCGATTGACATGGCCGCTTGGTCAGGTTTTTGGATCACGTTCAAGACGATGTTCCGCCCCACCTTCACACAGGGCTACCCGCAAAAGGGCAAAGAAAAGGTGACGGCGCCGCGTTTCCACGGGCGTCACCAGCTGAACCGGTGGCCGGACGGGCTGGAGAAGTGCGTCGGCTGCGAACTGTGCGCCTGGGCCTGCCCGGCCGATGCGATCTACGTCGAGGGCGGCGCGAACACCGACGAAGCCCGCTTTTCGCCAGGCGAGCGGTACGGGCGCGTCTACCAGATCAACTACCTGCGCTGCGTGTTCTGCGGCTTGTGCATTGAGGCCTGCCCCACCAGGGCGTTGACCATGACGAACGAGTTCAAGCTGGCGGACCGGACGCGGGAGTCCTTGATCTACACCAAGGACGAACTGCTCGCGCCGTTGTCGGCCGGGATGACGGCACCGCCGCATCCGCGCCTGCTGGGCAGCGAGAAAGACTATTACGCGGGGCTGCCCGATGTGGGCGACGTCGACACCCGGGTGCCGGCCTCTTCGGCGGGCGTGGGGGGTGCGGCATGATTGGCATGGCCGTCAACCTCACCGCCGTCACGTTCTGGATCTGCGCCCCGATCATGGTGGTGCTGGGCTTCGGCATGGTGCTGGCCCGCAAGGTGGTGCATTCGGCCTTGTGCCTGGCCGGTTTGATGGTGGCGCTCGGTGTGCTGTACGCCAGCCTGAACGCGCCATTCCTGTTCGTCGCCCAACTGATCGTCTACACCGGTTCGGTGATGATGCTGTTCCTGTTCACCATGATGCTGATCGGCGTCGACACCGCCGACGAGTTGAAGGAGACCATCAAAGGCCAGCGGGCCGCCGCCATCGTCGTCGTCGTGGCCTTGGCCGGGCTGCTGGGGTTCACGGTGCTGCACGGCATCGTCGGCCCAAGCGCGGGCCTGGCAGGGGTCAACAACGCGGCCGGTGGTAATGCCCAGGCGGTTGCCCAGTTGATCTTCGGGCGCTACGCGGTGGCCTTCGAGGCCGCGTCGGCCTTGGTCATCACCGCCGCGCTGGCCGCCATGGTGCTGTCGCATGCCGAGCGTCTGACGCCTAAGGAGCGCCAGCGTGAGCGCGCTGAGCGCCGGGTGCGCCAGTTCGCCAGCGATGCGTTGCCGGTGGCACCCAATCCGGCGCCCGGCGTCTATGCCCGTCACAACGCGGCCACCTATCCGGCACTGCTGCCCGACGGCACGGCCGCACCTGGCTCCGTCGCCCCGGCGCTGGAGGCGCGCGGGCAGGCGGTGGTCGCCGAACCGGCGTTGAAGCTGCCGGCGCAGTCGCTGCACAACCGGCTGGCCGCTCAGGCCGCCGAGTTGGACGGGCGGCCGCGGCTGATGGCCGACCTGCCGGACGCGGCGCCGGCGTTGACGGCGAAGACCGACGCGTCAGCTGAAGCAGACCAGGAGGTGGAGAAGTGAACGAGAACTACTACCTGGTTCTGGCCGCCATTCTTTTCGCCATCGGCGTGGCCGGGTTCTTGACGCGGCGCAACGCCTTGTTGATCTTCATGTCCATCGAGTTGATGCTCAATGCCGCCAACCTGACCCTGGTGACCTTCGCGGACGCCGTGGGTGACCTGACGGGCCAGATCATGGCCTTCTTCGTCATGGTGGTGGCGGCGGCCGAGGTGGTTGTCGGCCTGGCCATCATCATCACTATTGCGAGGTCGTTGCACACCGCCAGCATCGACGCTTCGAGTTGGTTGAGGCGCTGATATGACTGGTGGAGTTACTGGTGCGGTCGGCCTGGCCTGGTTGCTGGTGCTGATACCCTTCGCCGTCGCCGCGGTGCTGCTGCTGATCGGCCGGGTGGGGGACAGGTGGGGCCATTGGCTCGGCGTGGCCGGCCTGGTGGTGCCCTTCGGCCTGGCTGTGGCGATGCTGGTGCAAATGCTTGCCAACAGCGGCGTGGAAAGCTATTTCGTCAAGTGGTTCGTCTGGCTTCAGGCGGGCTCGCTGCGAGTCGACGCCGGCCTGCAGGTCGACCATCTGAGCCTGGCGTTCGTGCTGCTGGTGACCGGCGTCGGTTCGCTGATCTTCATCTACGCCGTGGCCTACATGGCCCACGACCCGGGACGGCGGCGCTTCTTCGGCTTCCTCAACATCTTCGCCGGCTCGATGCTGCTGCTGGTTCTGGCCGACAACTACGCGCTGCTGTTCGTCGGCTGGGAAGGCGTGGGCCTCGCGTCCTATCTGCTGATCGGGTTCTGGCAGCAGAAGCAGTCGGCCGCGCTGGCCGCCAAGAAGGCCTTCATCATGAACCGCATCGGCGATCTGGGCTTGCTGAGCGCCATGGCCTTGCTGTTCTCGCATGTGGGCAGCGTCAACTTCGTCGCGGTCGGCCCGTCCGTGGCCGGTGGCGGTGCCTGGGTCGGGCTGGTCGGGTGCCTGCTGCTGCTGGCGGCCTGCGGCAAGTCGGCGCAGTTCCCGCTGCAAAGCTGGCTGCTCGACGCGATGGAGGGCCCAACGCCCGTCTCGGCTCTGATCCACGCGGCGACCATGGTGACGGCTGGCGTCTACCTGGTGGTGCGCAGCCAGTTCGTCTTCACCGTCAGCGAGGTGGCCATGTGGGCGGTGGCCATCGTCGGCGTGGTGACGCTGCTGATGGGTGCCTGGATCGGCACCGCCAAGGCCGACATCAAGAAGGTGTTGGCCGGGTCGACGATGAGCCAGATCGGCTACATGATGCTGGCCGCCGGCCTCGGCCCGGCCGGCGCGGCCTTCGCCATCTTCCACCTGCTGACCCACGGCGCCTTCAAGGCGAACCTCTTCCTCGGTGCCGGGTCCGTCATGCATGCCACGAACGACGACGTCAACATGATGCACTTCGGGGCGCTGCGCAAGGTCATGCCGTGGACGTTCCTGACGTTTGCCTGCGGCACTTTGGCGCTGATCGGGTTCCCCTTCATTTCCGGCTACTACAGCAAGGACCACATCATCACCGCCGCGTTCGACAAGTCGCCGGTGTTGGGCGCGCTGGCGCTGCTGGGCGCCGTCGTCACGGCCTACTACATGACGCGCCTGGTGATCTTGACGTTCTTCGGCGAGAAGCGCTGGGGCGACGACGTCCACCCCCATGAGGCGCCCGGTTTGATGCTGGTGCCGATGGTTATCCTGGCCGTCGCCTCGCTGGGGGCCGGTGCCTTCCTGAACAACCACATTGTCGGCTGGCTGGCGCCGGTGACCGGCGAGCCGCCCGAGGTGCCGTCGAGCCTGTTCGAGTTCACCTGGGTGACCGGCGCGGCGTTTGGGGCGCTGGTGATCGGCGTGCTGGCGGGCTGGCTGGTCTATCGCCGCGGGCCCGTCAACGAGTCGAACTTCCTTCTGCGGGCCGCTGACGCCGAACTGGGCGCGAACGCCGTCAACGACGTGGTCGTGCTGGCCAGCGACGGTGTCACCGACAGCGTCGGCGTGGTCGACCGCTATCTGGTCGACGGCGGGGCGCGCGGCATCTACCGCGCCGGCATGGGCCTGTCGACGTGGATCAGAGGTCTGCAAAACGGCAAGGTTCGAAGTTACGGGCTGATGATGGCCGTCGGTGTGGTCGTCATCATGGTGGCCGTCGTCGTGGCGGGGCAGGTGATCTGACATGCCGTGGTTAACAGTAATCGGACTGCTGCCGCTGCTCGGCGCACTAGTGACGACCCTGATCAAGGGCCACCCGCGCGTGCCTGTCGGCTTCGTCTTCGCGGCGCTCACCTTCGGCCTGAGCATCTGGGCGGTCACCGCCCGGGCCCGGCTGGACGAGTCGTACTCGTGGATACCCCAGATCGGTGCCCACTACGCGCTGCGAATGGACGGGTTGAGCGCTCTGCTGGTGGTGGTCACGACCTTCGTGACGGCCATCGTCATTCTGACAAGGTGGAAGACGCAGCGTTGGTTCAATCTGCCGCCGTTGGCGTTGGCGCTGGAGAGCGCGGCGCTGTTCACGTACCTGGCCGACGACGTTCTCATTTTCTTCATCGCCTTTGAGGTGACGTTGATACCGATGTACTTCCTGATCGCCTCCGGCGGCAAGCCCAAGCGGTCGGCGGCGGCGCTGAAGTTCCTGTTGTTCGCCTTGGCCGGCGGGCTGATCCTCTTGGGCGGCGTCATCTACGTCATCGCCAAGGCCCCGGCCGGGCTGTCGTTCGCCGACCTGTCCGGTTTGGCCCTGACGCCCGGCGTCGAAAAGGTGCTGTTCCTCGTCTTCTTCGTGGCCTTCGCCCTGAAGTCGCCGCTGGTGCCGCTGCATCCCTGGCTGCCTGACGCCGTCGAGCAGGCCAGGCCGGCCGCGTCCGTCCTGCTGGTCGGCGTGCTGG
>Ga0123354_10000614_pt1 | contig 37275 bp, 23 predicted proteins | sample TergutLab28metaG_2_FD_97872 | JGI IMG/M metagenome (GOLD analysis project Ga0123354, IMG submission 97872) | Labiotermes labralis P4 segment gut microbial communities from Petit-Saut dam, French Guiana - Lab288 P4 | ecosystem: Host-associated > Arthropoda: Insects > Digestive system > Gut ... | reverse complement strand
TGTTGTTTTGTATGGGTGTGAAGCTTGGTCGCTGACATTGCGGGAGGAAAGGAAGCTGAGGGTGTTTGAGAACATGTTGTTGAGGAGAATATTTGGACCTAGGAGGGACGAGGTAACGGGGGATGGAGGAGATTGCATAACGAGGAGCTAAATGATTTGTACTCCTCACCCAATATCGTGCGGGTGATAAAATCGAAAAGAATGACATGGGCTGGGTATGTGGCGCATATGGATGAGGAGAGGGGGGTGTATAGGGTCTTGGTGGGGAAGCCGGAGGGCAAGAGACCACTGGGGAGGCCTAGGCGTAGATGGGTGGATAATATTAGAACGGATCTCCAGGAGGTGGGATGTGGGTATATGGACTGGATTGGGCGGGCCCAGGATAGAGATAGGTGGCGGACGCTTGTGAGTGCTGTAATGAACCTTCGGGGAATTTCTTGACTAGCTGCAAACCAGTTAGCTTCTCAAGAAGGGCTCTGCACCATGAAGTAAGTAAGTAAGTAATTATTCTTAGCTCGACATGTTTCGGGTACATACGCCTATCATCAGGAGCATTGGATGTTGAGTTGCAGCATATGGTGTTCTGTACCGAGTTTTTGGATGGGTGGTGGTCTTGAGAGCCGCTGCGTAGGTCGTGTGTACGGTGTGGATGGTGCCGTGCACCATCCACACCGTACACACGACCTACCCAGCGGCTCTCAAGACCACCACCCATCCAAAAACTCGGTGCAGAAAACCATATGCTGAAATTCAACATCAAATGCTACTGACGATGGGCGAATGTACGCGAAACATGTCGAGCTAAGAATACATCAATAAAATTACTTAGTTGCATCAAGTTGGCATTTCAAGTTACTTCATGAGGAAGATGCACGGTCAAACAACCCTCAAACATCCATTTCTGTCTTTCATTTTGACATTCGCCCACTTGAGGAATTCATCCGCCCTAATTACACCAAATGTGCGTCTTCGTTACATTAATCACACTACGCGAGAAATTCACATACTTAAGTTCCCTATTATGTAGTTCCCTCAATTACCCACCATACTGATCGATATTGGTGACTGCATTTGGGAACGAATTGAGATAGCTTAGAAGGAGTGACTGGACTTGGACTGACCGACCCGGACTGACTTCCCGTTAGGGGCTTAACCCTCCAGATGGGCAATGCAACTAAGCGCTCTCATAAGTTATGTATATCGAATTCCTTTACTCGTGGAGTAAAGTGCCGAACATGTTCCTCCATCTGGCTCCGAGGTTACTAATATACGGAGTAATACCTCCAACTCCCCTCACGTCCTCGTAGCGTCGTGCGGAATGAAGTACTAGTCTTACACTGCTTTCGTACACCCCAAATGGCATAGAGAAACGAAGAGACAAATTAGTTCTTGATGAAGGAACGACGCTACTACATCGTGAACTGTGAGTTTATCGTAACTGATGAAAGAGTGTCCCTTTAAAAGTACTATGATTTGACCGTCTGAACTCCTCACTAGATATTATTCCGGTGAACAAATCAAGAAGAATGTACGTAGCACGTATGGAGGAGAGGAAAGTTACGTAAAGGGTTTGGGTGCCGAAACCCGAGGGAAAGATACCACTTGGAACAAGCAGGTGTAAATGGGAGAATAATATTGAAATGGGTTTTCAGGAAATGGGATGGGGCATGGACTGGATTGATCTGGCCCAGAAAAGGGGCAGGTGGTGGGTAAAGGTGAATGCGGTAATGAACAGTCGGGTTTTATAAATGCGGTGAATTTCTTGATTAGTTTAGAATCTGTTATCTTGTAAACAAAGACTCTGCTCCATGGAGTTAGTTTGTTAGTTAGTTATGAAATACACAATTGCTACTCGTACAGGGCAGAATAACGGCACGTTCATAAATGATCAACTGGAGCGGAAATGGAATTCAGTTAACACACCGTATTTAAGGCAAGTCAAAACCCCAGGATTTTGCAGCAGAGACGAAAAAAATTTAAAACTCAAATATTAAGGGAATTATCGTGGGTAAATAGTGCAAATTTACAGAACAAGAACAGACTAATAATATCCATACTTTCAGTCACGATTTGAACACTGAGCCTTCCAGACAGGAAGCATAATAGAAACGCACAACACAGCGATGTTCTGTAGAAAGAGGGGAGGGAGGTTTGCATGAGTTTTGGCTGCAATGACATTTTAACTTCTTTAGTATCCTGTTAAGAAGTTCGGGAGCCTTCCAACATGAAATCCGTCCTTAGAAATCAAATTTTCTTTCCGCAATCTCGCATACAAATTCTTCTCTAAAATAAATATTCTGTCCTGAAAGAAATGTTAATAACTTTCTAATAAAATAGGGGTTTGAATGGCGTATTGAACTATGAGGTAAACATCATCTTGCGATCTTTAGGTGCACCGCTGTATGGCGTTTTCGTCGATATTACATTCCAATCTCTGGACATTTTCCATCCCTGGAGCGTCTTAGAGAGCTTTTCCTGTGTTTCCCAGGATACGCGACCAGCAAATCTTTTAAGCTACTACAGCTGATTACTTAGTGTACTCTGCTTGAAGCTCCTCTCTGTAACTAAAATGACCTAAAACCAATCAAACCATATAAACGAAAGGTACAATAAATAAAAAAATTATTTAGACAATCTATGTTTTAGTTTAAGGCCATTCTCAAGAATGCTTTGTACGTATGAACTATAGACCGCAACGTTTGGAACAGTTTAAATAAATAATTTGTATTACTGTACAGAGTGTACCTTTTCTATTATATTGATTACACTACAGTACATGCTAATCGTACACTAAAACATTTAAATTTAAATTTATACCCGCGTGTGAAATTGTAGTGCCATTGCTGTATGCCTGTCTGCCCCCGATCGCGGACTCATATGGAAGTTAGAACACCTACACATCACATTACTGTAACGGCAATCGAAAACCGTTCTTTTTTATATTATTCATAAAATAATACACCTCACGCATCTTGTTAAACAGGAGGCAACTACCACCGTAACCTTCAGTTTGCTGGCGTCAAATGTGTATAAAATGGTAAATTTACTTAGAGCTCTCTCATAAAATGGCCGTTACACATAAGTTGTAAATTTTAACTGTGTCTTATACGTAGTATCTTCGCCCATATAATCGCACAACACATGCGAGATTGTAGGCTTTCCTAGCGGTGTGTTTAGGGCGGGGCATTCGCTCTTCTTAGACATAGTTACCCCCTGAAGATGGAACCGACATCGTGTCTCGAAACGTCTGTAATAAACCGACTGATTCCGCGAAACCTCCCAGAAAATGGAAGAACACGGAGTATATGTCTATAAAGGTCTTTGTCCCGAGGTCAACACGTGATTGAGAAATATCGGAGATGATTTAGTTGGTTCCTTCAACAGGCGCGTACAGTAATGTTGTGATTGATCCGTATAATATGAACCAACAAAATGCTCTATTTTCTATTAATTTGTTTCAATAATAAGCCTCTACATGTTTCGAACTGGCTTGCTGCTCATCATCAGGAGGATCAATTCTGTATAAACAGCAATTGGTACATGTCGTGCGTTTATGTTGATTGGCTGTTGGAATGGTCCCGACCCTGCCAACAGCCAGTCAACATGACGCATGACTATACCAACTGCTGTTTATACAGAGTTGATCCCCCTGATGATGAACAGCAAGCCTGCTCGAAACATGTAGAGGCTTAATATTGAAATAAATTAATGTAAAATAGTCCATATTGTTGCTTCATATTATACGGATATATCACGATGGACGGTCAACAAAACTTTAAAGTTGTGACTGGTGTTTCTTACGTTTATGTTGTGTTTCATGTTTCATTTCTTTTCCGCTTATTTTATGAACAGTTTTTACCTCGCTACCCCATTAAGAGATCCTTCAGTTTAAAAAATGAATTTTTGTTTTAATGCGTTACTTGAACAAGTTTCATGAAGTGTAACGGACAGTGGGCTGCTGCAATAGCAAAGGGTGTAGGGCAAATGACCTTCGAGCAGTATTGGTTACTATCGCTAAACGTACCCACTAATTTACAGGACGCTCAAGTTTAGATTACCGTTCGTCCTAGCGACGGTTCACCACACACCCCTTCCCTAGATTCCCTTATATCTTTAATTTGTAACACTATAATATACGGCGATCTATGGACGAAAAAAAAATATTTTTAGTTTCTGAATCTTAAACAGTGTGTCTCTAGTGTGTACAGGCCTGGCAATAACAGATTCTAGGTCTGTTTTCAAGGTAGATAAGTAGCCTACTCAAGGCATCAGAGCTTACATTCATAAAACACAATCAATGGAGTCTTCGTCCTTGCATTCTTTAGCCATCATAATGACGTCATTGTGATGCAATCCTATGCGATAACCTCAACCCAGTGCCGTTCCGTGCACATTCATCAACTTATACAATTTCGGACTTTTTGAAAAGAGTGCTGAATATGTTTTCTTGCGGGGATAAAAGCGCAATGAGTGGAGGAAGAATACTGCTGGGCGATGACACAGGTTGCGCTGCGATTACGCTGCGGCCCATCAGTTTCCAGCGTGTCAGAGTTTGGAGTTTAAGTGGACGCCCTTCTATGTACACATATAGTTGACCTAATGCGTACTCAATTTCGACATGCGCAAAAATTCGAATTGCGACGGACCTTCCGAAACGCAACCACTGCATAATTCGGGCAGTGTCTACATTCGGCAAAATGCACAGAGCGCGGACTGATAATCGCAAAGTTCCCAGCTTTGCAACAGGTCAGCAAGTCCAGTTTCCAGTAATTTACACAGTCAGGTTCGAATCTCAGCTTGGAACATGCATTCCTGACCACAACTGTTCTCAGTTTACGTCGCTCCCTCCTCAATCCAAACCCCTTATCAGTACCCCCAGAACAAGCCACAATTGTTTCCAACGTTTACTGTTAACTAGTTATATCGTACCATTAGAAGCTATATTGTGCACTAAAAACACTCCCCTTACATAAGCTAACTCCGTGGGACAGTCTCTTTCGAGAAAGGAACTGTACCTCGGTCAATAAATTCCCCGCATTTTATGGAACCCAAAGTTCATTACCATGTTCAAAACAGCCCGCAACGTGTCTTTAGCCTGAGACAGATTAATCCAGTTGCGGCCGCCCATCCCATTTCTGTAAGATCCGGTGTAATTTTATCATCTATCTACGCGTAGATCCTTCTTTCAGTTTCCCCACAAAACTCTGTAAGCAATCGCTAAACCAACCACAAAATAAACCCAGAACAATTGTGTACCGTCCGAGAAGAATAAAATCACGGAGTGGTTTATATACATTGAAACTAGTTATGGTGTATTAACGGAGTGATACAGAATCATGTGTTGCGGTATTGGAATGCATAGAACCGTAGTCAAACTACACGAGGTGTTCAGTTTTCTTGCAGAACCATTCCAACATGTACGGTGGAATGGTTATGGAAGAGGAAGAGGCAGGCAAATGACAAATGTACCCACGTGATGGCGGGATGCAGACGGGCTGTATAACTCACTTTGTACCATGTTGAGCACCAGTGATGAGCGAATATTACGCTACAGCACACACAGAAACATGAGAAATAAAATACGAAAAAAAAAAGAAGCGTGTAAATCGCGAATAACTGGAAGACCTGAAAGCCTGGACTGCTTGTATGACAATAGGCGAAAAAGAGCTGCCCAACAGAAGAGACATTTCCTTTTTTAGGAGCTTTCGTAAAAGTTCGAAGAGCGACTAGCAGATTCGTCATGTTTGTCCGTCTGTGCGTGTGGAATGAAACGGCTCCCATTGGACGGATTTATATAAAATTTGATATTTGAGTATATTCCCAAAATCTCTTCATAAAATTCAAGTTTCGTTAACATGTGACAACAATAACGGGTACTTTACACGAAGACCGAAAAAGAATTTGATTTTTATCTCAGTATTTAACCAATTTGATGCACAAAATTTGTTTCACAATAAGTTTTATTTCATGCCTCTATATGTTTCGAGCACAAGTGCTCATCATCAGGAGGTCAAAATTGCATTTCACAGCCTCTGGTATCATCGCACCTATAGGTCGTCGTCTCGTGCACGAGAGGTGTGATGATACCAGAGGCTGTGTAATGCAATTTTGACCTCCTGATGATGAGCACATGTGCTCGAATCATGTAGAGGCATGAAATAAAACTTATTGTGAAATAAATTTTGTGCATCAAGTTGGTTAAATACTGAGATAAATATACTGAGATGCACGGCCAGCAAAACGTCAAAAAAATTATGTTTGTTGGACCGTGCATCATTATGATAACTGAAGAGTAAAAACCAACTACATGCCACTTATTATTTTATTGTACTTCTTATAGGCTCAACATGTTTCGGGCACTACTATGCCCATCATCAGGAGCTCGCGACTATAATGTTGATTACCACGTTGGTCGTTTCGTTCTTGGTTTGCTGTAGGTTGGAGGTTAGGTGCGGTTAGGTTGGAGTAGTGTCCGGACTGCAGGCTATACGCCTGTGGGTTCGAATCCCACCGGAGCATGGATGTCTGTCTGTGGTGCATGTTGTATATTGTCAGATAGAGGTCTCTGCGACGAGCTGATCACTCGTCCAGAGGTGTCCTACCGAATGCGGTGCGTCGTTGCATGTGATCTAGAAACCTCGTGAATGAGGAGACCCTGGCCCATTGGGGGCTGTCGCGCCAAACAAAAATGTCTAATTAAAAGTATTTTATTCGAATCCTTCAAGAACTGTGTAGAATTGTAAGGTAAAACATTTCCCTATCATTAAAAAAACCAAAGAGAACGAGATAATGTAACATTTTCTCGATATGCTTTTGACAAAGAATAGTTTAATGATGGCTCTATTACAAGCCGAAACATGTAGTGCCCTCTTATGAATGCAAAGGACACTATTATACATGTAGCAACAGTTGTTATACACATTAAATAAACATTTATAATGCTTATTGATATTTCCAATCACACACAACACACTCCTTGCCACTGTTTACTGTGTGGCAACCAGTTTCGACCTCGTACGTAGGTCATCACCAGGCTAAATATACAAGTACAAGAATATAAACAGAAACTAAGTATCGTGAGATAGGAGATCTCCCACGTCAAGATACTTAGTTCCTGTTTACTTTCTTGTTCTTGTATAATTGGCCTGGTGATGGCCTATAAACAAGATCGAAACTGCTTGCCATACAGTAATCGATAACATGGAATGTGTTGCGTGTGAATGAACATATTGATACAAATTATGAATGTTACACCATATGGGGATGGTCCACATAAAAGAAATTTTCTAACTTTCATTACATGGGTAATTGATGAAATAAAGCTTCTTACGTAGAATACACATGGTAAGAACTACCGACGTTCTGGAGAAATATGCCTGTTCTTTCTGCACTCTTGAAGTTCATCGAACATCATGTGATTTTCATCCCTCTCCTTCCAGAAGGAGGAGATGTGTTACTGCGAACTGTCGGTAATTTAACCTTTTGACGCCTAATGTCAACTATAGTGGTCGTACCGCACCGCTAACCTCTAAAGTTTCATTTTATATATTTATTCAACAATTACAGGTACGAATATTTTAAACGCGGTTTATACTCTCCGTTTTTTTCTCTTCAAAATGCAGTTTGTTTCATAATTCTAACGTTTTTGGTTCCTGTATTATTCACATTTTATATACAGGATGTGCTAAAATTACAAAACGTAATTCCGGCGCCAAAAGGTTAAGTAGGCCATTTCAGAATAAACAGCCTACCAGTGCCGTTCCATGCTTCGCGAGCGGTATCTGTAAGATCTGTTTTACCACTCGGCATCCTGCCTGATCACAATATGAATGCCCTATCGGTCTGCGATTTCTGACGCCTCGTCCGCTGCTCAAACCAGGGTTAGGTCGTTATTAATGTATCATCTGTTCACGTACGCACAGGAGAAGGTAAAAGCAATTTTGTGATACTCTCAAAACTGAATCTGTTAGAACCGAATAACTGCGGATATGAACAACGTAACGCTTTACTGACAAAAGAACATAAAAAGCCAACGCTCGTAAAATTACAGTCTATTCAAGCCCGAAATGTTTCGATCAAAAAGTCTGTTATTAAGGATGAAAGTACAAACAACATGATTTACTGCAGGCGTACATCATAAAACAACACAACAACATTGACCAAATATTTACATACATATTTGTACAAGGAATTATTATTATTATTATTATTATTATTAAATACTTTAAACATCTTTAAAAATTCCTCTCTTTTGCCGCTCATAAAATTCTAATATATTCTTTACGATTCTAGCCACTTGTTATTTCTGTAGTCCAGCCCGTGAAGAAATTTATCAATTTATGAAAAATGGTAGTTTATTTATCCGTCATGTTGTTCGAGTTTTTTCGAATTTATTTTTGTAGGAAAATTTATTTTCTGCGTTATGGTATGTTTTCCTTGTTTACTGACACACGTGTGTTGATATTTGTTTACTGCCCGACTGAAAATATCAACCGCACCTCACTGGCACTTCATTCGTTCTCTTTTTCAGCGGGGACAACACTGAGTAGGCTTGACAATGCTGTTCCATGGACAGTGTGCACCAACCAAGAAAGACTCAAAGTATAGTCTCCTTGGTTATTACACTCTGTATGGCAAGAGACTTTCTGACGTTTCGGAAGAAAATGCTACCTCCATTCTCAGAGTGCTTTATCTCCCTGAACCAAAGATTCACCCTGAAGATGAAGACAGCATGATCCCCCAAACATTTGAACAAATGATACAATGACCAAAAAACTAACATCTGAACAACAATCTCTAATATTTTAACGAGGCACAACGCCTTTGTGTTGTTAACCTTGCAAAGCCTAAGACTTACTATATGTACTACCAGCTTTAAGGTTCAGAAATTCGGTGTTCTGCCCACATTGCATTTAAGTGTTTTGCATGGATCTCAGAACAAACGGCGATTATTTTTTATATCGTGGATCTCAGAACAAACAGCAATTATTTTTTATATCGTGGATCTCAGAACAACCAGCGATTATTTCCCTAAGCCTCATTAACTGGGTGGATTTTATAACTGAGGCGGAGTGTTTATTGCGCGGTTCGAACTGGGTCTTTAAATAAGACAGATACAATGTTAATAAAAATGCAACCAGATGCAACAGTATGCAGATATTTATTTACTGCAGTCACTCTACATGTTTCGGGTGTCAAAGCACCCATCATCAGGAGTACTAAAAACTGTAACCGCAACCTCCGGCACAGGTCATAATACTGGTACAGCTACTTCCCTCCAACGTGGCCTTCAGGCCACGTTACAGTTTTTAGGACTCCTGATGATGGGTGCTTTGACACCCGAAACATGTAGAGTGACTGCAGTAAATAAATATCTGCATACTGTTGCATCTGGTTGCATTTTTATTAACATTTAATTAGGATGCACGGAATCATGAGTTTAAAAAAAGACAGATACAGTTTCGTCCTTAAAGGGTTAATTACCAGTTACAAGAACAAGAAGAACAATGTTTTACAACCCTATTCCAGTTCTGGGATTTCATCTTTCACCTGCTAAAATGCTCGTACAGTGTAGAAAACACAGAATACCTGAAATGAATAAAGTGAAGTCTACAAAACGTTCAAAATGATTATAAGTAATTTGACGTATGTAATTAGGTATAAATTTCCTGCAAGCGACGTGTATGCATTGCAATAGGATCATGGCAGTGTGGAAAATGTTCGATTATTTAATTTGGTTTGTGATATTTTCATTATTTGCGTTGTTTTGTAAAATATGCAAACATGTAAATTAGAACAATACAGTCTTAATATAAAATCTATAACTTATTGGAGTACGTTGATAAAGTTGTTTAATATCATAGATCTTGATGTAATGTATCATACGTCACTCTTGAAGATCCAACCACACCCCTTAAGTGCTTCCTGCTTGAATGCCTAATGAACGGTGGTGAGCGAAAGGTGGAAGGGGGAGGGGCTGGTACAACGTAAGTCAAACAGTTTGCACCCCTCAACATAGCTTCAAAAATTCTGTTCTAATAGGGTTTATGTTTTCAATGTCACAGCGCAAAATAATGGTATTTAACAGCTGAAAGCCTCTGAGCCGGTGGATAAGTGACCGGTTGATTGACATGATTCATAACACGGCGGAAAGAGATAAAGAGCTACATTATACTACGAAAATTCAGTAATACGTCAAATAACTGTTGACATGTGACTGGACAGTATTGTCTACCAGATGTTAAAGCCACACCAATGCACACACGAAAGCCGGTGTTTGTGAAGACGCCTCATGAATACGATTCAGAGCATTACCTCAGGAAGTTAAAATATTTCTTCAAATCAGATATGAATATTTTTATATCAGCTGGCTCTTGTCAATGAGCCAGTCCTGAATTCTTTAAATTTTCCGCTTCTGAGTAAGATTTCTCGCTACTGGATTGAGAAGTGAGAAAATTGCATTCAAAACTGACGCTAAATTATTTCCTTTCGAGAAAAAATGTCTTCGTATTACGCAAGATACTTGACGAATCTTAACCCCAACGGCTCAGACCCTCATAATGAAGACTCCAGAGGATAAGACTCAAGAGGAGAAATCACGTACAGTTGGGGCCTCAGGGAAAACGAAAGGTCGGAAAGGCTCTTCCTTACTGTTGAAGGAGAAACCTTTCCATCTTGGATGTGATTTATGTAACATTTTCATAACTGTCATGTCTCATTCTATATCGAGCTCTTTGTCAGGGGTGCCTAAAGGAGAACCACATTTCCGAGTTTGATTAAAACGGTACTTCTGCTCTTATTTTTACGTTGCTTCTCCTTTTCTTATCAGATTATTTTTATCATATTATTTTTATCTGCTTCAGTCCTCGTCTTACACTGAATATCACATAATACTGTAGCCCGGCTCAGGCTTCTGCTTGCCGTCACTTCATCGAAGAGTCCCCAATTAATCTCAGTTCCACGTGGGATCTGCGGTAGATACCGTCGCAGTGGGGCAGTTTTTCCTCCGACTCCGGTTGTCACCTGTTAAAATCATTTCACCAATGCTTGAGGCTCGTTTTTGTGCCAATCACAGACGCCATAAGCTCAACAACCGACTGCGTCGTTAGTAACACACTTAAAGAAATATTACCGTTAATGTACTGTACAGATATTCAAGCATCATTCCAGGAACAACAGTTAAACCTAATTGTGCAGGCATTTTCCTACTTTTTCTTACACTTTCGGCATAGCGTTTTAGGTAACAAACCAAAGTAATCAAGTTTCTTTCGGTATAAAGCATATGTTGATACAATTGTAGCAAATTCATTTTAGAAACCAGGTCTGACAACCTGGCATTCTTAGCATTCAGTCTACTCAATTTAATGATTCCAATAAAGACAGCAGTACCGACACCAATGTGCTTATGCTAATCATTGCAGCTCCGTAAAAAAACCCACGTTATATAATAAAGAATTTTATTGTTACTGTCAAAACTATTTTTATCACAGGTTTTATTATCACGTTGTTTTTCTCAACGTCAATTCAACTCCCAAAATAAATATGCCTGGGGGTTATTCTCCTGTCCACATGCCCCACTCTCATTGCAAATATCCATGCAAGCAAAGTAACTCTGCAAAAACACATGATTAATGAACACGTAATTAATGAACAACTGTTTCATTAACTGATATATTTTATTTATTTTGATATTTAGCGACAAACATAAATACCATAAACTGCTTATGATGGACATTCATTCCCCATAAATTATTAGTCTTGTGTGTATATACAGTATCAAGTGCATAAAAACAAGACAAAACGGCCTCTACCGCCTGCACAAAAACATGAAACATAGTTACACTTCAGAGATTGTTACTTCATGCTACCTGATCGTTTACGAAGCTACCGAAACGACGTAGACTGAATTTCGCATGAGAAGACTACAGTACAATTAGTCACAAACTCCACTCTCGACGAAATCACTACGATACATCAACCTAAAATGGGGATTGTATTTACTTAGATAAACCAAACTACTTCCATGAAAGAGAAGAGTCCTCCCTGAGAAAAAAATCAATAATTCTGTGCCTTATACAGAGGCCAAATCATTACCTTTTACAACACTCTCATCACAATAACCTGTCCTTAAACATAAGAGTAGAGGCTGCACAACAGAGCAGTAACAACTCAAGAGCTTATTTAATAATATCTTGACATCTACACCTTACCACACAAAGGCACTGTGTACAATTGCAGACAGCTCAAATGGTCTGCTCCGGTCAGAGTTTAGGATTAAACTTTTTAAACATTTCTCATTTCCCCCTTGCCTAATACCTGTACGGCCAAGTTTAAATCTGTGATGTCACTACACTAATGACCCCTGTTGAAAAGTAAAATTAAGTGGCAATACAGGTGCTCTGGAATGTAACGCTGTATCAATTGGCGAATATACGTGGACTGACTGATTATGAAGATGAAGAAACTAAGACCCGACGAAACGTCCACAACTCCTTGCCCAACGACACAACATTACATCTCGGACGATTTGAGCCCTCAACCAGAGCGATGTCAGAATATTAAATGTCACAGGTTAATTGAATCTTTCGGCCCGAACTCCGTATAGAGCCTTCTACCTACACGTTATGTTGCAAAGATGCGCACCAAAATTAAATTATATTTCAAAAGTACGAAATGAAATTATTCTACAATCAACGCTTACTCTACCCCATCCCATTTAGGTACTAATAATGATGACAACAAGGCCAGTAGCAACGAGCAAGTTGTCTCTGTTGTACTTCCATTCTATGTACATCGCATAAAAAGAGGGTACTCAGAACCAACGGCTTCTAGATTGCAGTTAGGTAACCCCTGACACCACCCGGGGGGGCCCTATAACGACAGCTTTCCGCTAACGATCACTGTCTGTAACGGATGCTCGTTATTCATGTCTCCAAGAACCAATTACACGTTCAGCTGTAACACAGCGCCACGGGCTTCACCTGACGCCAACCCACCAAAAATCCCCACTTGTACCGCAAACTTTATGCAAAATGATAAGCTTGCAGCAAACAGGTTTCACAACCGCTATATCCAACATTTTGGCAAAATTACCGACTGATTCGCACTTGGTCACCAACTGCACAGACTGTATAGCAAGGAATGTAAAATTAATGTTAAATCATTAATTAGGAAGCATGTGGGTTGGGGAGAATGTGGCCTTTGAAAGGCAATGTCTAATTTTTCTCTGCAGAAACTGAGAGTGGACATGGACACAAGGAGCATTCACCTCCACAACGTTCATAATTGTTTAGCGAAGTATTTAGTGACATAATTCACACCATCAGCAACATCTTCACTCTCGTTATTACACTACAAGGGTGCTGATAAGTCCTTAGCCCGACTAGGAAGGAAACAAGCTACGTTCCTCACATTTTATGGAACTTGGAGGTTCATTACCACATTCACAAGCGTCCACCACATGTCCCTACCCTAGCCAAATCAATACATTCCTCTGCCCATCATACTTTTGACAGGCGCAGCTTGTTTCCTTCCTGGTCGGGCTAGGGACTTGTCAGCCCTCCGGTATATCCTTACTTTCTAAAATCTTCCTCTTCAAGAATTAAGCGGTCTGTTGATTTGCAATGCGCTCCTCCTACTCTCTCGGAAAGCGTTGAAAGTTTACTGGACGTTCCTACTGCATATACTGCATCTTCCAGCTGTTCACCAAATACTGTTCAGTAACAAACTGTTCATGGCGAATCACATTACTTACACATTATCAAGCGCTCAAAGGAGATGACGTGAACTCAGAAACACGTACTATTACGGGTCACACGGAAGCCAGACATTAATATTAGGGAGAGTGTTTGTCTCTTGAAGATTGAAAAGGTCGTTATTACTACTGTATTTTATCCAAGTGGAAAAAGGTAGACGGGGGAGATAGTGAGATGGGTGAGGCGTCTAGCTGCTTTAGAATGTCAGAGATGATACGATAGCAAAGACTAAGGTAACGTAACGTCGACCAAACAACACTCTTAAGACAGGCCGGCCGTGAATCATTCTTCAGTAAACTCTATCCAGAGTTAATCTTAGCTTCACAGTTCACCGGAATTAGCCGACAAACTCGCCTGAACCTTCCAACCGCATTTTCTGCCTCCCTCCCACACACCTCTCTGAGTTTCTCGGCAATGTAAGATAACAGAAGAGACTAGCATGGAAACTTGGGCCCTTAATTCCTTTTGGGATACTTCTAAGTGTTACTCCTTATGTAAATTTTTTTTAGGTATGTGAGCATTTTTTTCTCTTCGTACACACTCCTTTTTCTCTCGCCCTCCTTAGTTTCAGTTCCTAAAAATAGAAGAGCCAGTATTATATATTATTCTTGTCCAAGTGTTGTAAAAGCCTTAAACTTCACAAACTTTATGGTTAAAGTTATACTACATTCTATCCTATGATCTTGTAGATTTCCAGCCATTTGTTATCCCGCAGCAGATGTACCACGTACGTAAGTAAAAAAGAAGACCTCCAGACGTTTGGTTACCACACTCAGTTCATTTTTCTTCCAACTGACAACGTCACTGAACTTAACGCCTGGCGATTTAGTTCCGATGAAACTTCGTTTGTGAAATGTTTATGTAGTTTGTACTACAGCATGATAGCACTATGTAAGTAGCCATTACATAGAGATAAATTCCAATTCTGTGTACATACAAGTTTCTGAAAGACTTTTACCTAGGGCCATTCCATTTAGGAACATCCGTTTATGCAGTACAACAAGAATGCGTTACAAAGTAACAAGCTTGGAACTTTAGGGAACAAGAAACAGTTCGGAGGAACTTACTGGACCAAAAACATCCAGTCTACAAATTCTGAATACACATCCTAATAGCAGTGTATATTTAAGTGGGTAGGCATTTTTCCTAAACTCAGCCAATCCAGGTCCCTCATGGTGTTACTAATCCAGCCTCCCACATATACACCTCAAACTTCTTTCGCTGCGAATGAAGACGAGCACTTAACTAAACTAAACTCAAAAGGTGTTCTGATGAATACGTGGAGCTTTATTCCACGCTCTTTCTTATAGGACTACTGAATTTACTCAATCGAATCATGTTCACGAAATTACATTAGTATGCTTGTTTGATTAATAGACAACATGTGTCTTTCTTTCTAAGAAGTGACCTAGATTCATTTATTTCACTTCTCCTTACTCTTCTTCCTTCCTTCGTACCACTCATCTTCCATACTACAAATCCCTGTATATGAGGATGTGTTCAGCATCCAATTTACGTCCCTGTGTAACCAAGAATCAGCACCCGTCTCGTCAGTTTGTCTAGTTCAGAGCGGAGTCACTCAAGTAGCTGACTGCATTCAGCCCCAAACTCACAGACGCCGGTCTGAAAGCCAAGCTCAGTCCTGTGTCAACTTCCCATTTAATGATCAAATATACACGTACGCCATACCTAGACTTTGTATTCCTAACATATCAGGATCATACTCAAGGACTACAAATGTCTCCTGGTAGCTATTCAAACAGCTCCAGCTATATTCGTTACATCGGGTGTGGCATAGGCAAATTCGAGACCGGAGGATGAAGTTAAAATGGACATGAAGGACATTCCTAAGACGGCATCCTTTGAAATGTGACACGTCGTCGTCTCGTAGATAGTTACCGACCCTTCGGAGGAACAGATATAATTTCCAAATCTGAAGTTGAAAAACGAAGGTTAATATTCACGGTCGCGAAAACTTTAATCTCAAGTAACGTGTATTAATGTACGGTTTCACATTCGAATTCCAAACTCTAACGAATGGTCATTGCCAAATTTCAGGATTTTGAAATTGTCATTGTTACCGAAAAGGCAGCAGGAAAACGTTACGCAGCACGGACATGTATAAACAACGTGAATCTGATGCGCTGACATTTAACAAGATAGTGTCAGTTCGGCAGAGTTTATCTCCCCGGCAGCAGAACACAGTACCTCCTTTGGCGTAATGTATTATTCCTGCATAGCGCAGCATTGTGCCGCGTATTACTGCAATAAACATTTCCATTATGGGACCAACCTAGCCTCAGATTCTCAACTACAGATCCTACGATATGCTATTATGTAACCAAATCATCAATCAATATGACTGTTGGTCAGCAAATGTCAGAAGAAAAAGAAAGTAAACTCTATGGAAGAAAAACATGCGCAATACTTCTTTGGACAAAGTGTACGATTGAGGGAACCGAGTAAAATAACTTTATTCTGATGGGTAAATTTCACGGAAACAAGAAATGCACAAAACATTTTTGTCGTAAAATCTCAAGTAAGGAGACAAATGCACGCAATAGACATGTTTTATTGGCAAACTTTCAAGGATCCTGTGAAAGTAATAGAAAAATGTTTTCTGAAAAACTACGAAGGAAGATGACGATGTGTAAAACACTTTCGTGGGAATACTTCGACGGAATATAGATGTGCATCCGGTATTTCGTTCTGAAAACCTCATATGACTGAGAAATATTTTATATCGCTTTTATAAAATGCTGCCTCTCCAAGCTATCTGGTGGATGAACACGGCCGTCTTCAACTCTTCAGATGATGCTGTTGACGGAATTTATTCCACTATAAAATCAGCATAAGAAACGCTGTTGTTTGCAACTCCCGCTATTGCAATTTGTTAGGGGCCGTAATCTTTCTTAACCAAGACTGTACCTTGGTGAAATCCACAAACACAAATAAAGGCGATAACTTGCGGCACAGGAGAGCGCTGCGCTCATAAAACGCGTCACACAATTGTCACATCTCACATGGGAGCTGCCTCTGGCTGGAATAAACGTATGTGTAGAGAAAGAAACACTGCGGAAGAAAAAAGGAAGGTCGGTAGTGCCTAGCGATCCAAACGACCCTTCTATTTGAAATAAAGTGAAATGCCAACTTGGTGCAACTAGGTAATGTTATTGATGTATTCTTAGCTCGACATGTTTCGGGTACATACGCCCATCATCAGGAGCATTAGATGTTGAGTTGCAGCGTATGATTTGCTGTACCGAGTTTTTGGATGGGTGGTGGTCTTGAGAGCCGCTGCGTAGGTCGTGTGTACGGTGTGGATGGTGCACGGCACGGCACGGCACCATCCACACCGTACACACGACCTACGCAGCGGCTCTCAAGACCACCACCCATCCAAAAACTCGGTGCAGAAAACCATATGCTGAAATTCAACATCAAATTCTACTGATGATGGGCGAATGTACCCGAAACATGTCGAGCTAAGAATACATCAATAAAATTACCTAGTTGCATCAAGTTGGCATTTCACTTTATTTCATGAGGAAGATGCATGGTCAAACAATCCTCATGACCCTCCTATTTATACGTAACGTGATAAATCTCAGTGTAACTCGAATTATAAGCGAAGATGCAAGAAAGTCGACTAAAATCAACGTTGATAGTATCGAACCGACTCTGTCCGACAGTGGCAACGAATGTTTCTGGCCAAATCTTCTTCAAATAATACAAAAAAAAGGACCACCTCATCTTACGAGTATATTACGCACTTCCCTATCATGCGAAATATTCCTGTTTCTGCTATTCATGTGTCAGAATAAAAAACGTCCTTTGAAGAAACTACAAAAAATCACCCCGAACAAAGTACATACTACACAGTTAATACAAAAACCCGCAAATTAGGAGTTACGTCATTACGCGCATTAGAAAATTAGGAAAAGCGACTATCAGCTTTTCCAAATCTGTCTGTCCGCGTGGAACAACTCGGCTCCCACTGGACGGATTCTCACGAAATTTAACATTTGAGTATTCTTCGAAAATAAGTTTAGAAAATTCAAGTTTCATTACAGATCTGTCAAGTATAATGGGTACTTTACCGGAAGACCAATATATATTTTTTGATCACTTCTAGCTCAGTTCTTCTTAGAATGAAAAATGATTCGGGAAAACGCTGTAGAGAAAATCAAACACACGTTTCATATTCAGTATTTTTTTTTAAATCGTACCTTTTATGAAAGAATGTAGAAAAATACCGTAGAGCCAGGCAGGCCACATATGATAATATGGCGCATGCGCATTACATCCAGGATACCGACGGCTACAAACACACACTCTGCATATGTAACATTTCTTGTTGCGCGTCTCAATGTTACGTTATACATACATTCCCGGCCTTGTTGAAATTGTTACTGGGCAGTTTAGCATTCAATGAATGAATTTAGTTTAGAGGGGGGGATTGTGGGAACACGCGAGTTATTTACCAGACTGGTAGCCTATGCAGTTTGCTCTCTCTGGTTTTTCCGCGATTGGGGGACCTGATGAAAGGAATTTATTTATTTATTTTCCTGGAGTACAGCACGGACTGAAGGAGTTAGGTTGCAGTACCGACCTCAGAAAATGTATATGAGGTCAGTCCACAATAACAAAGTTCAATGAAATTTATTGTCTTTTCCTGTAGGCATCGAATCGAAATAATGAGAGTGGTGCGGATCCGTTCAGTGGTCAACCCGTGAGTATTCCCGGAGGTAAAGGTTATAGAGCCACTAATATGTTACAGTCTGCTGTGTCCGAGAAGCGAAAAACGAACGAGTACAAAGTTATGTATAAATCTCTGCTGTGATTACGTACAATTTAGGAGAAAGGAATGCGACAATATTACTATACAAAGGTGCTACCAATATTTCAGTTTTAATAAGCACACCGGCAGGAAATTTATCTTTTCGTAATTACTGTAAGTTTGACGCCCGCACATTATACAATACAACAAAGGCATCTCATTTCAATCTCTTAAATATTAAAGAAGAGAGATAAAAATTAACTTCAAAGTCTGTGAAATTTCGTGTAATTACATGCCACGGAACAATCAGAGCGAGAAACGAGTCCTGCTGAAAAGAGCTCATTAGTTTGCTACAACTTGAGGCAGTTGCAAAGAAATTAAAGCCTTAAGTCTGTTTCTTTTTTCCTCCCGCTTGTTTCAAGTGGTAGGTAAAACAGATAACGAAGGCTAGCTTCAGGGTCCAAGGAGAAAAGGGGAGGGGGGAGGGGCATAAGGAGAGGCGTTTTGTTTTAATTTATTTCAGTGTTGCGGGTTTGCCTAAAGGCATGTGTCTTTCATGACTGAAGTGTAGTAGAGCAAATGAGAGAAGACGATAAAACCTGAACTTCAGTTTGTCCAACTGAGTAGAAGATGCGTAAATCCATAGATACTGCGCTATTAGTAGTAACAAGTTATCCTCCATACTCACGTCCAGACTGCCTCTGAAGCTCAAGAATTATATTCAAAAGATACGGAGTACAAAGCAGCCCAGATCTGAGGTCAGTCGCTGATTTCTTCAAGCCTGTGGTGAACAATATGACTTACAACCAATTTCATCCAGCTTGTGAAGAACCCTTGAAGATTTACTCCAATCCATCCTACGTCCTCCTAACCTTGTTTTTATGCACAGAGAAAATTTACCTTTATCATCAGTCCTTCAAAACGTTTTTTTGTTAGCAGGCATTTAAGTCTTACAAAACTCGTCATGTTTCTTTTTAAGAATGCTTGTACACAGAAGGAGTTGCCTACAGCACAGGCTCCCGTAAATGTCATAATTCGATAAAGAAATCAACTGCAAAACGAAATTTCCACTTAATTTTGATATTTGTATTTGTATTTGCTGGTTTTTGAGACTGGATATTTTTACAATAGCATAAACAACTAACTAGATGCAACAATAACAATTTATTAGTAATTTCAAACAGCTCAACATGTTTCGGGCGATAATTTTGCCCATCCTCAGGAGCATTAGACTGAGTTTACAGCTTGTGGTATAATGCACCGAAGAAGTTGCCTGCTGGTGACCTCAGGGAATAATCACCAAACACTTCATTAATTTGGCTCATATTGGATAAAGTGTTAAAGCCTGAATGGAAGCATATTATGTATGCAGGATTCAGCACCAGAAGCTAAATTATATACTCTTACCACAATTTGTCCTTCAAACAGTTTACAGTACAATGCTGGCAGTGTAATTCAAGTATGGGTTAAAGTTATTAATTTATTTAACGACATTACTTGAATTGTGTCAGTTGTATGGTGATGGAGAAAGGATGGAAATAAATTGTGAATTGATAAGAATAGAGAAATGTGGTCCTGACCTTTAAATATAACCCAACATGTTACAGGAATGACTAAGGGTTATCACCATAAGACCTCAAAGAGGGCAGATGATTTGAAACGCGAGACTCTACGTAAGGATATATCAAGTATAAAGATCTAATGCCATAAGTACGACAACCCATTTATTTCTCTCGTCTTAAGCTACAATATCATAATCCACATCGTATATTTTCGCTATGTGGGAGGACAGCTATTAAAATACCAGTCGGAGCACCTTTTGTCAAGAGTAAAATTAATGATTTTTTCCTAGTTCTTCCATATTGAGCATTGACGATGTAGGAAGTGAGGGTAAGCAACATTTTCGTATTCGAGTGGCACAGGGTTCCAATCTCTGTCTACCCTAATGACATTTCTTCGTGGTTATGTTAAGTGACTTCATTCATGTGATTCGGGAATACCTTAAAATGTCACGACAGTACCGTTTCACATCTTGAGAACTCATACCTCCCAAACGTCCTACCATTCTATGCCATAAAACCTACATTTTAAAAATTATCGTAAAATAGAGCAGAAGTGAAACTGTACGAAGTAATGGCTGTTTCTGCTACAGTCCTTTCTATATACATAAAATGGTACATAAAATCATCCTCTACAATCTCATTCACAGCCACATAACCGTTACAGCTGATTCAGCGTCACATACTACCCTTGCCAGTGAAGCAAAAACCATTTAAACACAACGTTACCAGTTCCCCTTGAAGAAATCATGGTGCCTCTGGAGGGCACAATTTTCATGTGATGCTGATTCGTCACGTCATATTTGCTCTGAACCACAGAAGGGGGAGGGGTTGAGATTTATCATCCTTGCTTGTAAAATAAGGTCCGTTCTGAAACACTGTTAATGGAAGTCCACCTTTGTTGTGACAATTCCGTCGCACGACGGAAACAAAACACTGATCCACCCTCAAGCTTTCTATCAGCATTGTTAGTTCGGAATTTAAAAACCAGGCATTTTTATAACTACAAAACATAACTTTGTTACAATTCCATTTATCGTTTTTCCCATGTGAAAGACTAAAAATCAAGCCAAGTTTCAAACCAACACAACTCTACGCGCACTAGCAGATCGGTTTTACTAGCGTAAGGGATGACGCAAGCTTCGAAATGTAACGAAACGCGTATCTCAACTTCAGCACGTAAAAAGCAATGGACGCCTAGGCCAGCATTAGAAGAGTCAGTGCAAGAAACATATATGTTTTTTAAACCCGAGAGACTTACCATGTGTCCAACAGAGTACCGTTTTTTGGCAGTACATGAAGTTCGTACTCACCTGAAAGTAAAAATATATTTAACGTTAGACGTCAATGAGAGGGTGGCAAATGGTTTGTGTTTGGGAAATGTTCGGACTGAAAGGGAAAAATTGATTCATGATTTCCAATTTTAAGTAGGCTTGTCTAAGTACTTCAAAATAATTTGAGCATTTTTTGCATAAATGAGTGTTATTCTTCTTTATTTACTACAGATCCAAAATTTATCTTGAAAATCTACTCCCTTTATAAAACGCTTGAAAATAAACTGGGAGACAGAAAATGTACTTTGTGTACCTTTCTTAAACACATAAGGCATATACAAGAAAATAACAGGCAAGCTGGTCTCGTGTTTACATACAAGCATATACCAATTCGTTGATAATCACTCTTGATCAATACAATTTAAGAATATTACTTTATCTAGAATTTAATGTGGCCCACTTAGTTAAATGAAGAAGCGAGTGCCTGTGACTCTCCAGACAATCAACGAAAACGAACACCAAGTAAGACAAGAGAAGCCGTAAAGGAACAAATTTGGGCAGGCCCTATATTTCCGGACCGCAGATTGGTGCAGTTAGTGAAGCTTCCCTTTTACTGCACCCGTTTCAGTAAACCTTTTACCATACTTGTTATGGGAAACCGACGTATATCTTCTTTTGCTTGTTCCTTAACCCTTTCCGCGCTGGGTTTCAAAACAAAAATCTACGTAGCTACACGGTAACTTCCACAATAAAAACAAAAATATTTACGTTCAAACTCTTAAGACTGCCAGCAGAGTATTCTTGCATAAGTCTTTAACTATCAAACTCACGAAAGCAGGAAAATGTAGAATATTTCCTGAACGAGAGACATATCGTATTAGCATTTAGAGGGTCAAATATATTGATTTTGTTTCCGGGTGCGGTTCGACAAGCGAGGGCCTGGGACGTTCATAAACTGGGCACGGATTTATATCTGCGTTGTAAGATCTTCTGTAAGTAGAACAATCAGGCTACGAACCCCTCCTCCCAAATTATAACATATTCTCCATTCGCCATAGTCTTCGCATTATTTTATCTGTACCCTACATAACCTCCGCAGGGAAACACTTTAGTTTAGACCAGCCCAAGCAGCCCGCAGCTCGCAGCAACATGCTACTCCTGCAGACATTTGAACTGAGGAAACGTCTTTTTACTCTTCTCCTGGAAAAGCCGGGACACAGCGCTGAAGCAATTTCGAAAAACTATGAGCTGCTGATTTATGACGACATACATTACATTACCAATTAATTTTGTAAAAATGTGCACAGCTGGCGGCGCCCTAGCCTATGATGTGAACTGAATTTCTTATAACTTTCACCAGTTATTATCAGTACATTTTTATCACACATGTTGTAGGGAAAAATACAAGGTCAAAATTGTACATACAATTGTACGTACACGTATTCACTTTTCATTCTGTGTATGAAATTTAGTGTTGCCCACCCACAGATCGAATTTTTTTCAATTTTCCAGCACCACATAAAAGTTTGAGTATGATTGGTTTAGACTATGTAATTTCGTCTCCAGTCCTCCTGGAAAGGAGAAGACATTATGTACCGTCACGTCAAACATAATGTAAACGAAACTGCTAGTTTTACTCGTACAGATATTTCTGTTTGTTCCTAGCCGAATACACTAAGAAACGCCAAGGGATTTTTAAGGCAAATATCTCTTATTAATCACATCTAAGAGAAGCGAAAAATGTGTGTATATATATATATATATACACACACACACATATATATATATATATACATATATTTCGTAACTATACGGCTTGCGAATGTGTCAAACAGTATACGTCCACATGCCGCTTGTAACAATCTAACACGTGCGGTCTTGGACCGTCTGACACTAGATCAAGCAGCAGCCAGCAGTATGAGATTATGGTATACACTTGTGCACAGTAACATAATAGTGCGTATGCGTGATTGCAGGCTTCCTCTAAGGTGTAAATGAGCTCTTCGGTTTTCTGGGATGTTACGCGGCGTAGATTGATAGTTAGTTACCGACGTTTCGGGGCAACCTATCGGGCCCATCTTGGAAAGCTTGACCCTTGAAGATGGAACAGATAGTTTTTCCCGAAACGTCGGTAATCTAGGCTCTGTAGCATCTCAAAAGAAGGAAGATTTAATAGTGCACGATTTCTCAACCTGGACGTTACAGCTGATGACCAACTGTACTTGGGCAACGTGACACCATCTACCGTTGCAGGTCATACACAGCTGATTATGGCAGGAGAACATCGCGTCCTTGCGTGCTCGCTTGCTTCCTTCCTTGTTTGCTCGCTTGTTTGCTAGCTTGTTCGCTTCCTTGCTTGCTCGCTCGCTAGCTTGTTTGCTTGCTTGCTTACTCGCCTGCTCGCTTGCTTGCTTGCTCGCTTGCTTGCTTGCTTGCTTGCTTGCTGACTAGGTGTTAGTGTCTAAATCCGCCTTGAAGTAAGAGCGAATAGTTTGCTTTAATGGAATAAGTCCTAGCAACAAAATACACCCCAATTTCTTCTCTTTCAAACACGAGGACCCGAGGTAGTGTAGCCGGTATAACGACTAGCTACAGGTTGCATGACGTGGGATTCGAATCCCGGAAAAGTAAAAAAAAATTATCCACTCCATCCAGCCTCCTACACCCTTGGTATCGGGGTTAATCCCGGGGGTAAAGCCGCCGGGGCGTGAAGTTTATTACTCACTTCCACCTAACGCAGAGGTTAAGAACCAGTGGAGCTAAACATCTGCTGCTCTATATGCCCCCATGGTGTGCACAGGAACATCTTTAGAAACGTGAAAAGAAAAATAAGACGAAGCTAATTCATGGTTTTTAAGTAATTTAATTATTATGACTGCTGAGTGGGGCTGAGTTTAGGATTATAATCATGAATGGCTACATCTATGCAGCTCAGTAGGCTTCTGGTGTGCTGTCTGAGAAACTCGCCGACACTGGCTGGGAAGATGAATGCTCTTTTATGGCACTGAATGCCCCCGACTGTGTCTACACGCGGCTAGTTACCACTCCCAGCCACACATCAATCCGTCTTCTTCATGCAAGCTTTTGAAGAAAAGGCCGCCACCAAAAAGGACATCCGTTATAAACAAAAATAACAAGACGCCATCTAGGAAGCTATATCGTTTCATCGCGCGCGTTTGAAAATCATTCTTACAACAGACGTGAAAGGACAGGAAGGAAAAGAGAAGTGAGTAAAAAAAATGCAAATGGTGTCCATCCTCTACCAGCACGGCTTTAGACACGGGGGTTTCAAATATCTATCAATTACTTTAACCAAGTCTCGGACCGCCTGAACTAGGGGTTATAAATTACGTAGTCGTAGGTCGCATGGGGTTCTTTCGAAGTGACGCCACACAATGCGTTATTTTTGTCTGCTTCGTCAAAATACCTGACAACGGTTATACCTTTGTTTTTTAACCACGTCTTACTTTTGTTTTAACAACAGCTGAAATTACAGCGTTTTTAGGATATGATTTTAGTTCTGAAGCTGCAGAAAATTCCCATCCTTCCAATTTTCCTCAGCGTTCTATACATTTCATTCTCAATATTTATGGTTTAAAACGCATTTTTTTTAATTACACATTTTATCGTCTTTTAACTCACGTGGAATGTTCAATAATTGAGAAGGGATATGCGGTAGTCATACTTCAGCTGGTTGCTCGGGATACGTAGAGAAGCATCAGGGCCACTACACGTACGGTTTATATTATTCATCGGATTCTGCAAACGAAAGAACGAACGAACTAGGCCACGAAATAGTGGCCGGGCAGCGTTAAAACGCAGACTGTTTCACAAATATCTTCTCATTCACCGTCAATATGTGCATCCACTGTGTCAACATGGTCACGATTTTAGACAGTGTTCATCGTTACGACGAGGTTGGCTACGAAGTCACGCGTTCCCGTGATAAGGTACGTACGTCCTTAACGTCTGCCCTTCAACGAAAAAGGCTAAAGTCGTCAGTAATTTCTATAAGCTTTACACTTACGTCACCGTAAGGCTTTCGAGACTTATGCCCGCCCCACACATCGTCCACGAAAAACAATGTTCGAGTATTCACCCGCGGCTCTGTTACAATTATTTGTCTCTTGCACAAGGACGAACTCAATAACCTGCTCGCGAAAAGAATGAATTCGGCCAGTGAGGACCGTAAGATATCATTAATAGTGAGAATGTTCATTACGTTTTGCTTTACTTTGCATGGCACTGCAGTAGTAACAACTATAACAGTAATATTGCCGCCAACAATGACAAAAATAATACAAAGGTAGGGGTAAAATTCTCCCTACAACAAACTATGAAGGCACAGAGGGGAAGCACAAATATAAACTATTTCTACACTTCTTTAACTTTGGCAGCAAGAGAGGGGCTGGATGGTCAACGACACGCCCCGGCCGCTTTATCCCCGGAAAAGATCCGGATAACCATTTTACAGGAGGCTGGTTGGACTCCGGGGACCGTGTGGGCAAATACAAAGAATCTCGCCGACACTGGGTTTCGAATCTTGTACCGTACACACCGAAGCTAGTCGCTATACCGTCGACGCTATCCTGGCCCCCACATCATCATCATCAACAACAACAACAACAACAACTCATGAATATTGTCTCTGTGTCTGAAATACATACTTAGGCCTCAGGAAAATGCCCAAACGCAACCCTGTGACAGAGTGTTAACATCCCAAAGCAGTTGAATCTTCAGCAACAGCGCTGTAAAATCTAAAAACTCACACACTTAGGCCCATTGTTCAACACTATACACTGACCGCACAACTGGCTGTGAGAAAGGTTCCCAATCCATACCCAATATAATGCTTCTCTTAACACCCTGGCAACCCCTGCAAACGTCCAATTAATTACAGAATGACGCGTTTTAGTGATTCACCTCGATCTAGGGTCGAGATTAGTAATGCACCCAGCCACACTTCTCCTCCTTCATAAGACTTCACGGCTTGCACCTGGACAATTCTAACTTTATTTCGGCGTTTGAGTAAGATATTTCCATCCAGTAAGAATAAAAGGAAATGCGAGAGATTTGATTTCCACACAGTGGAGACCGTGAACTTTCTTTTTATCCAGCACGTGACACCGAATAAGCAGTTTGTTTTCTACCCTGAAGATGGACACATTTTTCCTCCACACCGTTTGTAGCTCAGCTCTAAGTTCCGGTTCGTGTCACAGACTGCACACCGACCCCGGACCAACACTTCGATTTCAACGGCGACTGTCCCAGTTGGTGTAAGGGAAGACTTATCATTAACACTCTCTGTTTTTTTACTATTAAGCAGGATATTATTTCAATAAAATACACAGGTAGGTGATAAGGATTATGGACGTCCAATCAGGTACTGCAGCTGCAGGTATTACGCAAAGGAATTTCTGATGAAGTGTGCAGAAATGCTTGCTATAATACTGGCAGTCAAGCTGCGTGATATTCCTATACATGATACAAGACTAGATAGGAGTAAACAGACTGCATTCGGTTATTGGTTATTGTATAACCCTTCCATATTTGGCAACAGTTCAACTACAGATATTCCAGATATTACTGGAATGTAGCGGTGAATACGCCTCCCTCCCTTTTTTAATTTTGCCTAAACTCTAGTACATTATAACAACAGAAAAATGTACATATCAATACCATGGCGCGAAATTAACGCCCCTTCCTAAATGTAATCAAGTTTTGGTATCAGTGACACACGAAACAACAGCAGTAATGCAACACCGAAGCAAAATTCATGCTAACCGCTCACACGTTGTCTATATTGACCAGCAAAATCCCTGTACATTTAAAACCACTACGTTGCTTCTCGAACCATTCCTGGCAACGTCCTACATTACTAACACAGCCCTCCTGTAAACCCTCCACCAAAAAATAACACAAGGCCATTCCGGACCTCATACACAGAACAAACGCTATGGTGACTATTAACGTTTGAACTCTGCAGGCTCTCGAAACCTTTCCGTCCAAACAGCTGTACAAGAAAATTCAATTATGCTGCGCTACAAGAGGAAACTGAAAGGAAAATAGGAAATGGCGATAATCTGGCGAGAGGTACAAGGATCATCGTAGAATATGAGATGCGATTAATATCATGCTGAACAATACAACATTTCATTTCTGGGGTATGTCTGCACACCCTTACACAACTACTAACTCCAAGAAGCATGGCCATTCTTATAAATCTATTAGTTGCTCAGCTGGTCATGAAAGTCTCCTTATATTACAGACTCTGAAGTTCAGTGACAGTGTTACAAGAACCGAATACTGGAGCTTAATCTGAGGCAGATAAATACGAAAGGTCACGTCTTACTTCCTTGAGGCCCACTTTATTATTTTCATCTTCCCACCTACGCTTCGATAATCGAATTGATTTCTTACCTTCAGATTCTCGAAATACATTTCCCATTTCCTATTCTCCCGTGCCTGTTACATGCCCAACCATCTAATCACCTGTGACATTATTGCCGAAAACCAGTGTGAATATTACGGGTAACCAAAATTTTTTTTTTAAATTTGATGTTTTATGGAGACAATAGTGTGGCTTTCAGTACAACATGAAGACTGAGACCAACGAAATAAACCCACAGCAATATCCCAAACAAACAGACTGCAATCCACTTCAGTATCTATTACTATTGCTTTCTGATTTTGCTGAAGTGTGGTTGTTACCGCACGTAAATTACCAAAACAAACAATATTGTGAGAGGGGTAGGGGTGGGGGGGTTCTGCGGCGAGTGAGGGAATTGATAGGAAGGAAAGCTCAAGAAATCGTTATCAAATGTTAGGAGTGCAGAGTCATGTTTTAAAGGTCACAAGGGGAATGAAAAATATTTAAATTTCTTGTAGAAAATAAGATGAAATTAAATTCGGAATGCTTCCTTTATTTACTCTGTCCTATTAGCCCGTACACAAACAAACAGAAAGCACGAGCTATGTAAACATCCACTTTACGAGACACATCCTGTAACATGAAAAACGAGAAAGGCCGTACAGCTCTGATCTTCGCGTTATTTCCATAAAAAATACAAGCCTTTTATAAAAAATCAGTGTGCAGTTATGCATGAAAAACAAGTATGATGACGTTACAATACCTTGTTTTGTCCTTTATTTTTGTATCTAATAAAAACCATTGAAACTTGATTAATTAAAAATTTATTATCCCACTATTTAGCCCACAGTCCTCGCCAAACTGGAGACAATTCACCGCATCATGTGACAGGCGCTTCTATTCCCTCTCGATATCAGTCCGTGTACCGTGTTACAACTGTACCGTGTCACAACTGTACCGTGTCACAACTGTACCGTGTCACAGCTGTACCCAAAGAGCGATCATTTTTAAATTTATTTCAGCCAAGATTTTACTTCGGCGCTAGAAATAAGGTAAAGCCCAGCTATGAATTTCCGCGATACTACCGTATCAAAATCAGTGCAGGTACTATTTTAATGAAGCTACACGCCATGTAAACTTACCTGCCTAACCCGCCTTCGTATTTATGAGGATAAAATGAAATCCCACAAATATATTCTGCAAGGAAAACGTTAAAACTCCACTCCCCCCTCAAGGGTTTAATATACAGCTAATTATTTTTTTGTGACAAAACCCAACCCTTAACAAGAGTAGTTCTTAAAATATTTGTTGCCCAATCCATTACGTAATAAAATATGACGTGTTGTAAGTCCCACTTACAACATAATTTCTTATGTTAACATTACACAGTACAATAAAAGTAAAAAAAAAATGGTACTAGGTAAAGAAACACGCGCGGAAAAGAGAAATTTTTATTGCGGGATTCAAAAGCAGCTATCCATTTCTACATTACTTGGCGTGGGGTTGAATTGCGAGGTTGGTAGGAAAGAGATTGTATAGACGACTACAAAAACATGTTTTTACTGATTGATGGATCTCCATTTTCTTGCTTACAGGCGGAAATTACATGATCAGGCGCTTTCTGGCTCTGAGTCCAGATAAAATAGGAATAAGTGCCATACAGTTTGCAATGAGTACGGATATTCTCAACACATACAAAACGAAAGAAAAGGCTAACAAAATGTCTAGACATAATATCGAAATTAAACCACAGCATGGACCTCGAACGACACACATATTAGGTACATCTTATTTAACGTCATTACCCTCGTCCTTCTATATTGAAACACAATATTATCTTCCTGATTTCATTGTTGACTTCGACGAAACCTTAGCTTTGTCGATCGAATAAAAACTCAATTCGCTTCCATTAAGAGAAATACAAATACAGTTCTCGTTTGGAAACTTCAAGGAGAAATGCAACTTAGGCTCTAACCTAAAGCTGCAGAAAGGTAAATATTGCGCAAATTGAATTTATTTCCGAAACTCTTGTGTCTGTACCACCAATGTAGGGACTCAAACGAATAATAAATCCCCGAAATTACTGCTGTTCGTTAAGCACAGAAGAAACAAAGCAGGTAAAACCGTGAGTTTGTAATTACTGCTGTTCCGAAAAAAAGTCACGGCACCTGCAAGCAACGGTGAATCTCAGTTATGAAGGCAATGGCCAGTACGAGCTAACTGCGCCTTCATAAAGTCTAACATTTTTAGCATGAAGAAATAACACAGGCAACGATATATTTCTTTAGTCATGCAGGTGCCTAATTTGAATCTCGCTTATCCTGACAGTTTTCTCGGTTTTCCTAAGTACTCCCATCACCTGCCGTGATTGGTACTTCACAAACTCATGGGCGTTTCCTTCCAAAGTACGTCCTATTTCACCATCTTCCCATTCTCTACCTTCATATATATATATATATACATATACTCTGCGGTCCTGAATATTTTTTAAACTGAACAAGAAAATACATCAAATGCAGCAAACCAAGCACAGCAGAAGAGCTGTGTGTATACAATTGGAAAATGCGTACACACACACACACACACACACACACACACATATATATATATATATATATATACATACACGGGAGTCTTATGACTGATTACGCAGCATATTTACAGGTACTGACGAAATAATATGCCATGGTCACAAGGGTCTCAACTAACATGGAGACTTATGACATTATCACGTTAAGGTTCCTGTATATTGGCTGTCAGAAATGACATTTTGGTTCAGAGTGCGAGGCATAATCTGGAGACTACTTCTCCGTACAACTACAGGCCTTGTCCAACACAAACCGTGAACAGCGAACTGGTTCTCGTTGCAGACGTAACTACAGCGATCCTATCGGCACTTGTAACAGGAAATGAACGCTTAGAGCGCACAAGCGCTGCAAATCGTCCCACGGCAATATTAACCTAGCACCAAAGTCAAGCCCACCAGTCTCGTTTAATAAGAATACACACAGTAGCAAGCCTACGGCGTCCTCAGTATGCATGTCGATCAAAAAGTGACTAAAAAGTTATACCAACGCCAAGTATGAAAGACAGGGAGAGATTGGAGGGAGATGGTGAAGCGAGAAGTCAATCAGAGTTGTAACGCGAAGATGTGAAGGAAAGAAACCAGCTGCGAAACTTTATACATACAAGGGAGAGGGAATTAACGTGGCGAACAGCGAAGATACGGACTGTTCGACGTGCGTCAGCGTTTCGGGCCTTCGTGTACACGGCAATTGACGTTCTGGTCAGAAGGAAGACAAATGAGCAACCACAAATTCCAAATGGGCCCTAGTTTTGGAATTCACTCTCACGGAAATGCAAAGACTCGTAATTTTTTCCACGATAATTCCTGTGAATGTTTTAAAGTAATAAAGAAATAAGGAAGGAGAGGCAGGAAAAATTAAAGAAAAGAAAGAAGCAGAAGGATGATGAAAATTATAGGAATATATATGTATATGTCAAGATGTGGGCGTACAGCGTAATAATTAATGTTTCATTATTGAGAAAACCGAGAGCTGCACAGTAAAATATTTTCCACTTTCCCTTGCAACTGTGATCCAAGCAATATCTAGCGAGGCACCCCGCCCCCCCCCACATACGCAAAGCACCCTGACGCTTCACGCGGAGTTAGTTATATCACTCCCATTTAAAATAAAATTCGAAAACTTCGACAAAGTCAATAAATGTGAAGGCTCTAGACATCTAGCATCTGACATCATATGGACTGACACACTGTTGACGTTTCGAAGCAGCTTTCTGCTTCTGTCATCAGAAACTAAGTAACAAAAAGGGCTAAATCTCCCCTTATGTATCTTCTGCTTGACGTTTATAGAGCGCGAAAAATTGCAGCAAATCGAAAAATGCCTTATCTTTAATACGTTCGGTCTGATTTTGCATATCTTGTCCTTAAGACCATTTAGGAAGCAAGATACTTCAAAGTGAGCACTTCGTTCTCCTGTACTACACCAGATCCACTGCAGAAACCAGGAAACAGAAACCAAAGAGACACAAAACTTACGCTTGTAGGTACTTCTACAAAGTAAAGAAAAAAGAAAGGTCTTATTTGGAGGTTATATCAGTCTCTGTGTGACCTAATATCATTTCCCTGTACACTGAATAACAGGGATCCTTAATCCAGTGGTTAAATCCGGCGTATAGTCTTATAATAAAAGACAACGAGATGCACTATTTCTCAAAATTATTTAGCTAAGGAACTCTACATGTTTTGGACAAATCTACTGTCCATCATCAGGAGTCTTAATTCAGTACTCACAGCAACTGTTGTTTGCCATGCTAGTTCTGTTGACTGCCTGCTAGCGAGGTCCTGACGTCGCTACCAGGTAGTCAACAGAACTAGCATGACAAATACATATTGCTGTATTTATAGCGTTGAGACTCCTGATAATGGACAATAGATTTGTCCGAAACATGTAGAGTTTCTTATCTAAATAAATTTGAGAAATAGTGCATCTCGTTGGCTTTTATTGTAAGACTATATCACGATGCACGGTCCTCTGATAGTCAAATACGCAGTATAGTCTTTAAATAGCCTTTGTAACTTACCTTTAAATATACGTACTTCTAGTAATGGTACCTCAGAGCACAGTAACTTCTTCATAGTTTTTCACTTATGAATATGAACAGCCATTTGGAACAAGTTCCTTATAACATTAAAACAAGTGAGCTGTACTTAAATTGAATTTTTGTGCTGAAGTAGTGCAAAACGATGTACTCATCTGCGACACGGAGTTATGAAGTACTATGAGTAAGTAAGAGCTGTTCAAAACTACTGTGTTGAAATTTTATTTTTAGTGTTCATATCGCTTATATTGTAAATTACTTGTACACACTACAGCATCTGATACATGAATTTATGATATGTGTGTTTACAACTAAATACATGTGCACCTAAAAAGGAAAGAAGCAAGAAGACAGTCATCAGCAGAATAAGAAGACACCAGATACGAAAACAGGAGCAGAAAGTGTGAAGTAGGAGTTGAAAACGCGAAAAGGATATTGGGCAATATGTACAATAAATAAGAAGATATAGGGCGCAGAAAAGAAACCAGTAGAAGAGAAATAAGAATACAAATGGAGAAAAACTACCACATGAAAGGATGGATATCGGGTGAGGAATGGTGCACATTATGACGGACAAAACTTCCCATTTTCTGTCTTCCTTCTAAATTTTTTTATTCCTTACGTCCATCTACGTACGTGTTTTTTTTTTCTTATAGCCTTTACAACGAGACAGGAACCAAGCAACAAAAGACCACTAGCCACGAAGAAGACGGCACATTGAAATGCGAGTGCCTTCACCAAACGACACAACAATGTCCCCTAACCTACAATGCGAAATTTCCCTTCTCCACTCAACTCGATAAGTCTTTTCTCCTTTTCTCCTTTGTGGGAGTGTATATTCACAATGAGGCATTAGTGTTGATTTCCACAGTGAGTTACTTAGAGACACTATTTCTTCCAGCTACTCAGCTTCGAGACTAAAATATCAACCCGACACGCGGCGATAATAGACAGACAGACTTAGAAAATGTGCTCCTTTATCAACCCTTAACGTTCTCTCCTAAGCTCAAGGAGAGTAGTTTAGTAACAAAATGTAAACAAACAGTAACGAACAATCGTAAAGGAAACATAAGTACACAGGTTACTAGTTTGTTTCAAGTATTCACTTACGAGTTGGTATGTGTGTTTCACGAGAATCCTAAAACACTGCTAATAGAGCTAGGAAGTAATATTCACCCTTTTGAATCTAAAATTAATTTGTGTTATATACAAAGATTCATCTCGTACCTCACGGAGAACGCAGTCTGTTTTAATCCCCCATTGAGAAGTAATCCCTGTTTATTGTAAAAAATGGAACAAGTCAACACGCTGTGTACTATAATTCAGAATTCTGAGTGATAAAACTGTTGGTACATATACTTATCAATAAAAAAGTTAAAGCTATCCCTATACAAGCCTGGACAAGCCCGTAGGGCTCCAGTAGGCCGATACTCACAGAACTGTTAGCGATAGACACCGGTCGCCATTAACCCCAGAAGATATCCCTGGTACTAATTTCTGTTAGAGGCTGACGGCAACGCTATGTCAATGAAAAATCCAATAGTCCTCATCGGGAATCGAACCCGCAACCTTCGGGCTTGTAGCGCAGTGCCTCAACATATTGCGCCAACGCGAAAACCCCCATATAGTTTACTGACCACCAGACCTTGATATTTGTATATGGCTTTAGTTACGTTTAACTAGTGCTTTAGTTAACAAGTGTATAAATACAGAATTTTGATCGTGAAGTATCTTTTCGAAATTTGTGCCTTCCAAATACCAATTAGGAACAAAAGTAAAAAATATTTTCCACTCCTCTTCCAAGACCTATTTTTTATTGGTTTCAGACTGTCCAATTATACGGGAACATATAACAGCCTCGACAAACAGTAAAGCTTTGTTTAGTAGTCCATCAAATGTCTCGCATTGTTTTTGTTCCAAAGTCGCTCAGTACATTTATCTGACACATACTCTGAATTACCACAAAATTTATCTCTCACTTGTCGTAATAGTCTGTCAACCAGGACCACATACGGTGTGTCCAAACAGAAGACAGAACCAGTCGCAAGCTCTACATTTCCAAGGCGGTCAAAATAGAATACAATTTCGTTTAAAATTCCATGCAGCAGGCTTCCGTTAGAAGTTCAAAGTTGCACTGCTGTCAGGACATTTATAAAACCGAAAAGAAACACCAACTTGACCACAAAAGCCTTCTCTAAAGCAAATTCCTCAATACAAACGCCCACATTCCAGTTATTTAAGGTTCGTTTCGATATACAAATTTCTCACCTAACCCATGCGTGCTAGATGCCCGGCTTATCTTACCGAACTTTCTTTGATTACACTAACAAGAAGCAGATCACTGATTAGTGAAAACGGAGTCTTGTTTCCGTCCCTCACTTTCATCCCTCCACTATAACGCACAGCTACTGAAGGAAGAAACAGAAGAAAATTACAGTGAATCTAAAACTTTAGGCATTAAAATTAACGTTTACATTTCTTTTCGATTTCGTACAAGGCTCTGACGATGTGACATATGTTACACTTCGGATTACCTGGTTCAGAAATACAGGGTTATTCGAAATGATTGTCGGGGTTTTAACAACTTGTCATACACAATACACTTGAGATAGCAGTATATGTGTTTTTATTTAATACAAAAACACTCCAAGTTTTTGTTACATACCTTACAGGTGCTCTATATGTGCATCCTTTGTGATTCTGCAAACATCAACACGATAATCGAGTTCTTCCAAACTGTTTGTAGCGTGTCAGCGGTGATGGTTTCAATGGCGGTTCTGATTCGTACCTTCAGTTCCGGGAAACAAAGAGTGCATATATAGAGCACCTGTAAGGTATGTAACAAAACCTTGGAGTGTTGTTCTATTAAATAAAAAAAACACATATACTGCTATGTCAAGCGTATTGTGTATGACAAGTTGTTAAAACCCCGACAATCATTTCGAATAACCCTGTACACCTGTCGTCCAGACGAAGTGTGGGACCTAGGATTTTGAAACACGCCACAGAGGTGTGTCGAAAGAGTCAGAAAATTTGCCACGCTACGAAGAAATGCCTTGCAATAGTACAATAAATTACCTCAGTTGACGAAGAAAAAACCCACAGATTGCTTCAATAAAATGCGCTCTTTTAGTTATGGGTCCAACACAGAGAATCGAAACTTCTGGAAACAAAAAAAAAGGTGTGAATTTTGGTAATCTTCCCTGCTGAACAAATGAATAAAATATGGCCGAATGTCTGAACTTCGTCACGCCTTCACTTTCAGTTTCACGTCAAGAACTCGAGAGCGTGCATTTTTACTTCATCACACTTACCTGAAACACCGCTGATCCTCAGCACTTGTCGATCCACTCACCAGGGACAAGTTTTACTCTTTTCCAAGTACTTATATGTAATTTTTATCGTTGTTCCGTGCATTTCGTATCTACAAAGTTCATTCACCAACAAAGGCACTATTTATTAAACTTGAGAAAGTTCTAAAATTTACATTAAATTTCACTTTGATTATGTCCCAACCTATTTCGGTCTACGACCATCATCAGGGAGCCTTCATTGGAGCCTAGCTAAAGTTATATTTAAGTTAAGATTCAGTAAAAATTAAGTCGTTATATGTTATGTGGTGATGTGGCAGCATATGTTGCCACACCACCGCATAACATATAACGACGTAGTTTTTACTGAATCTTAACCAAAAATATAACTTTAGCTACGCTCCAATGAAGGCTCCCTGATGACGGTCGTACACCGAAACAGGTAGGGGTATAATCAAAGTAAATTTTAATGTAAATTTTAGAACTTTCTTAATTTTAATAAATAGTGCATTTGTTGGTGAATGAATTTTGTACTTATATGTATTTTATGTTCGCTACAGAGTGTCTCTAATGCCCCACACTATAACAAAGCAGCATCATGTACAACGGGAAAACAACTAATTCAACAATGTTGCTTTATTTTAAGAAATTAAGTTTAATGCTAGTTAGCTCCAAGTGGCGAATGGCCACCGTAATTTTCACCTTGACGCCGACGGTGGACACCTACGAAATATCAGATTTTACAGTGCAGTACTGATTTTCCCACATTTATTTATACAACTTCGTAGCTGGTCTTAGGGCCGCCGGGACACAGAATTAAAACACTCTGGGTCTTTGGCGTTGCCAGAAGATCAGTTGCTACAGCGACGCTTCTTCATTCAACAAGTACGCGTTTCTGGTAGGCGACGAGACAAGAGTGCAGCATTCAGCCAACACTAATTACTAGACTGGACACAGTTAATTGCAGGCTTGTACAGTGTTGCGAGTTTTATTGATGGCGACCAATACAACCGACTCCTCCCAAAACACCCTGCCGAGCCCAGAGTGCATAGGTCCTCAACATGCAACGTTATCGCACTTCCTGTTATCGGTCATTATTTACTGATCACTTTATGAGCCTTTACTTTCAGCACATTCTGCTTGAATTAGCTCTGTCACAATTAACTCACTGCTTAATGTAAAGGGCGAAACAAAGTAAAATTACCAGCCCATTACCACTCTTAGCGCGCTAAGCCTAATGTACAAAATGAATTCACCAAACAAAGAAATAAATAAAATAGTGAGAAAAAGAAACAAATCCACACTATATTTTGACGTTTTGCTGACCTTGCATCTCAGTATATTTATCTCAGTATTTAACCAACCTGATGCACAAAATTTGTTTTAAATGCGTTTTTATTTCATGCCTCTACATGTTTCGAGCACATGTGCTCATCATCAGGAAGTCAAAATTGTATACACAGCCTCTGGTATTATCACACCTATAGGTGGCCGTCTCGTGCACGAGACCTCCTGATGGTGAGCACATGTGCTCGAAACATGTAGAGGCATGAAATAAAAACGCATTTAAAACAAATTTTGTGCATCAGGTTGGTTAAATACAG